>Ga0111539_10001070_pt1 | contig 36125 bp, 25 predicted proteins | sample RhiMethybrSRZTD1_FD_79667 | JGI IMG/M metagenome (GOLD analysis project Ga0111539, IMG submission 79667) | Populus rhizosphere microbial communities from Tennessee, USA - Rhizosphere MetaG P. TD hybrid SRZTD1 (version 2) (version 2) | ecosystem: Host-associated > Plants > Roots > Rhizosphere >...
CGCTACATCGCGCTCACGGCGAACGGCGTGCTCTGCGGCCTCGCGGGCGCCTACCTGGTGCTCGCGCAGAACGCCTCCTTCGGGCCGAACATGACCGCCGGGCGCGGCTACATGGCGCTCGCAGCGCTGATCTTCGGCCAGTGGCGCCCCGTTCCGGCGCTGGGCGCGTGCCTGCTCTTCGGCTTCCTCGACACGGTCGCGGTGCGGCTGCAGGGCGTGAAGCTGCCTCATGTGGGAGAGATACCGGTGCAGGCGATCCAGGCGCTGCCGTACCTGCTCACGGTGCTGCTGCTCGCCGGATTCATCGGGCGCAACGTGGCACCCCAGGCCCTCGGCCGGCCGTACGTGAAGGAACACTGAGACCCATGCCCGCGACGCTCGCCCCGCACACCCTCGACCGCCTGCTCGAAGCGGCGCGCACGGCGCAGCGCAGCGCCCATGCCCCGTACTCGCGCTTCCCCGTCGGCGCCGCGGTACTGGACGAATCGGAACGCGTGCACGCCGGTTGCAACGTCGAGAACGCCGCCTATCCCATGGGAACCTGCGCGGAGACGAACGCGATCGGCGCCATGGTCGCGGCCGGCGGCAAGCGAGTCACGGCCGTGGTCGTGGTGGGCGACGGCAAGGCGCCGGTCACCCCGTGCGGCGGATGCCGCCAGCGCATCGCCGAATTCGCCTCGCCCGGCACGCCCGTGATCGTCGCCGACCGCGATCGGGTTCGCGCCCAATACACGCTCGCCGAGCTGCTGCCGCACGGCTTCGGCCCGGAGAACCTGCAAGCATGAACGCACCGCACTCCCCCGCCCTCGAAGCCCTGCGCGCACGCGCCCCCAGGGCCCGGCCGCAGATCGCGGTGGTCCTCGGCTCCGGCTGGGGCGCGCTCACCGAGCGCATCGCCGATCCCACCCGCATCGCCTACGCGGACCTGCCCGGTTTCCCGCACGCCGGCGTCTCCGGCCATTCGGGTGAGCTCTGGCTCGGCCGCATCGGCAGGCACGAGGTCGCGGTGATGAGCGGGCGCAAGCACGTCTACGAGGACGGCGACGCGAAGGCGATGCAGATCCCGCTGCACACCTTGAACGCCTTCGGCTGCCGCGTGCTGGTGCAGACCAACGCCTCCGGAAGCTGCGATCCGGGCATGGGCGCCGGCAGCCTCATGCTCGTCACCGACCACATCAACATGGCGCAGCGCTCGCCCCTCATCGGCGAGAGCGGCTCGGAGCGTTTCGTGGACATGGTGGACGCGTACGACCCGGGGTTGCGCGCCACCGCGCTCGCGGTCGCGAAGAGGAACCAGGTCGAGCTGCGCGAGGGCGTCTACATGTGGATCCTGGGACCCCAGTTCGAGACCCCGGCCGAGATCCGCATGTTTCGCCAGCTCGGCGCCGACGCCGTGGGAATGAGCACCGTTCCGGAAACCATCCTGGCGCGCCGCGCCGGCATGAAGGTGCTCGCCCTCTCGCTCATCACCAACATGGCCGCGGGACTCTCGACCGAGAGCCTCAGCCACGCGCATACCCTGGAGCAGGCCGGCCGGGTCAAGGGTCATGCGAGCCGTTTCCTGGCCGACGTCATCGAGGAGATCACGCCATGACGCAGATCGCCCACCTGAAGCTCGTGCCGCCGCGCGCCGTCCCGGCGGGCCCCGTGGAACGCAATCCCGGCATGCCGCTCGACCTGGAAGCGGTGCGGGCGGTGCGGGTCAACCGCAGCGCCGTCGAGCGCCGCGCTGCGACGGTGGGCACGCGCAGGACTGTAAAGAAGGAATGGCAGGCTGCATGGCTGCTGCGCGCGATTACCCTGATGGACCTCACCACGCTCTCGGGCGACGACACCCCCGGCAACGTCCGGCGCCTCTGCGCCAAGGCGCGCCGCCCGCTGCGCGACGACCTGGCCGAGGCGCTCGCGGTGACGGAGCTGGACATCAAGGTGGGCGCGGTGTGCGTCTACCACTCGCTCGTGCCCACGGCGGTCGAGGCCCTCGCGGGCTCGGGCATTCCCGTGGCCGCGGTCTCCACCGGCTTTCCCGCGGGACTCTCGCCGATCGAGCAGCGCATCGAGGAGATCCGCGCGAGCGTGGCCGCGGGCGCGAAGGAGATCGACATCGTGATCACCCGCGCCCACGTGCTCACGGGTGACTACGCGGCCCTGTACGACGAGGTGCGCGCTTTCCGCGAGGCCTGCGGGGAAGCGCACATGAAGGCGATCCTCGCCACGGGCGAGCTCGCCACGCTCGGCAACGTGGCGCGCGCGAGCGTCGTGGCGATGCAGGCGGGCGCGGACTTCATCAAGACCTCCACCGGCAAGGAATCCGTGAACGCGACGCTCCCCTTCGCGATCGTGATGTGCCGCATGATCCGCGAATACTTCGAGCAGACCGGCTACGCCATCGGCTTCAAGCCCGCGGGCGGCATCCGCACCGCCAAGACCGCGCTCGAGTTCCTGTTCGTGATGAAGGAGGAGCTGGGCGACCGCTGGTTGAAGCCCGACCTCTTCCGTTTCGGGGCGAGCGCGCTGCTGACCGACATCGAGCGCCAGCTCGAGCACTCGGTGACCGGCCGCTACGCCGCCGCCCACCGCCACCCGATGCCCTAGTGGTCGAGGAACGAGCCGTCACCCAATCAAAGGGACACCGAACCATGGCCAGAGTCGCAGAGATCTTCAGGACGATGGAATACGGCCCCGCGCCGGAAAGCGACAAGGAAGCGCTCGCCTGGATCGCGCAGCACAAGGGCGTCTTCGGGCACTTCATCGGGGGAGCCTTCACCAGGGCCGGCAAGACCTTCGAGGTGATCAACCCGGCGACCGGCAAGCCGCTCGCGCAGGTTGCCCACGGCACCCGCGACGACGTCGACGCCGCGGTCGCCGCCGCGCGCAAGGCCCTGCCGAAGTGGAAGGCGCTCACGCCGCACGCCCGCGCCCGCCACCTCTATGCGCTCGCCCGCGCCGTGCAGAAGCATTCGCGGCTGCTGGCGGTGCTGGAGTCGATGGACAACGGCAAGTCGATCCGCGAGACCCGCGACATCGACGTGCCGCTCGTGGCGCGCCATTTCTACCACCACGCCGGCTGGGCGCAGCTCGCCGACACCGAGTTCGCCGGCTACGAGGCGATCGGCGTCGTGGGCCAGATCATTCCCTGGAATTTCCCGCTGCTGATGCTGGCCTGGAAGATCGCCCCGGCGATCGCGGCGGGCAACACCGTCGTGCTGAAGCCGGCCGAATTCACGCCGCTCACCGCGATGGCCTTCGCCGAGATCGCGCACGCGGCGGGGATTCCGCCGGGCGTGGTCAACATCGTGAACGGGCACGGCGATACCGGCGCGGCGATCGTCGAGCACGCCGATGTCGACAAGATCGCCTTCACGGGCTCCACCGACGTGGGCCGCATCATCCGCAAGGCCACGGCGGGCTCGGGCAAGAAGCTCTCGCTCGAGCTGGGCGGCAAGAGCCCCTTCATCGTCTACGACGACGCCGACCTGGACAGCGTCGTCGAGGGCGTGGTCGACGCCATCTGGTTCAACCAGGGGCAGGTTTGCTGCGCCGGCTCGCGCCTGCTGGTGCAGGAAGGCGTGGCCGAGCGCCTGGTCACCAAGCTGCGCGCGCGCATGGAGAAGCTGCGCCTGGGGTCGCCACTCGACAAGGCGGTCGACATGGGCGCGATCGTGGCGCCGGTGCAGCTCGAACGCATCCGCGCGCTGGTCCAGCAGGGCGTCGACGAGGGCGCCACGATGTGGCAGCCCACGTGGGCGTGCCCCACCGAGGGCTCGTTCTACCCGCCGACGCTCTTCACCGACGTGCAGCCCTCCTCGACCATCGCGCAGGTCGAGATCTTCGGCCCGGTGCTGGTGGCGATGACCTTCCGCACGCCGGAAGAGTCGGTGGCGCTCGCGAACAACACTCCGTACGGCCTCGCCGCGAGCGTCTGGACCGAGAGCATCAACCTCGCCCTCGACATCGCGCCCAAGATCAAGGCGGGCGTGGTCTGGGTGAACAGCACGAACCTGTTCGATGCCTCCGCCGGCTTCGGCGGCTATCGCGAGTCGGGCTTCGGCCGCGAGGGTGGCCGCGAGGGGATGTGGGAGTACGTAAAGCGCGCGAAGGCGGGAGGCAGCAAGGCCGCCAAGGCCGCGAGCGCGCGCTCGCGCCCGGCGCCGGTCGCAGCGCCCTCGGGCCTGCCCTCGATCGACCGCACGCCCAAGCTCTTCATCGCGGGCAAGCAAGCCCGCCCCGATGGCGCCTACACCGCGCGCATCGCCAGCCCGTCCGGTGCGTCCGTCGGCGAGGCCCCCATCGGCAACCGCAAGGACATCCGCAATGCGGTCGAAGCCGCGCACGCCGCCAGGGGATGGGGGCGTGCCACCGGCCACAACCGCGCGCAGATCCTCTACTACATCGCCGAGAACCTGGCCGCGCGCGAGGCCGAATTCGCCAGCCGCATCGACGCCATGACCGAGTGCGGCGCGAAGGCCGCGCGCCAGGAGGTCCAGGCGTCCATCGCCCGCCTCTTCACCTACGGCGCCTGGGCGGACAAGAACGACGGCGCGGTGCACAGCGTGCCGATCCGCGGCGTGGCGATCGCCATGAACGAGCCCATCGGCGTGATCGGGATCGCCTGCGGCGACCGCTTTCCGCTGCTGGGCATGGTCTCGCTCGTGGCCCCCGCCATCGCCATGGGCAACACGACCATCGTGATTCCGTCCCAGGTCCACCCGCTCGCCGCGACCGACTTCTACGGCGTGCTCGAGACCTCCGACGTGCCCGCGGGCGTGATCAACATCGTGACCGGTGAGCGCGACGCGCTCGCGAAAGTGCTGGCCGAGCACGACGACGTCGAGGCGATGTGGTACGTGGGCGGCCGCGAGGGCGTGAAAGCCGTCGAGCTCGCCTCGGCCGCGAACATGAAGCGCACCTGGGCCACGTGGGAGGAGCGCGACTGGCTCGACCGCGATGCGGGCGAGGGGCGCGAGTTCTTGCGCGCCGCGACACACGTGAAGAACATCTGGGTGCCCTATGGAGAATAAATGCCAGCCGAAGCGGTAAATGACAACTGGGCGGTCGTTGGAGCGGACACTGCCGCTCAACGACGCATGACATCTTGCTAGCGCAAGAGATCATCCGCCGGAAACGCGACGGGCACGCGCTCGAGCGCGCGCACATCGACGCGTTCGTGACGGGGCTGGTCGACCACAGCTGGAGCGACGCGCAGGCGGCCGCGATGGCGATGGCGGTGTTCCTCGAGGGCTTCTCGCACGCCGAGACCATGGCGCTTACCGACGCGATGACGCGCTCGGGCGACAGGCTCCAGTGGGGCGACTCCTTCCCCGGCCCGATCCTCGACAAGCACTCGACCGGCGGCGTGGGCGACAAGGTGAGCCTGGTGCTGGCGCCGGTGGTCGCCGCCTGCGGCGGCGTCGTCCCGATGGTGTCGGGGCGCGGGCTGGGCCACACCGGCGGCACACTCGACAAGCTCGAGTCGATCCCGGGCTACCGCACCACCGTGGCGCGCGACGAGCTCGAGACCGTGCTGCGCAAGGCGGGTTGCGCCATCGTGGGCGCGAGCGCCGAGATCGCGCCGGCCGACCGGCGCCTGTACGCGATCCGCGACGTGACCGCGACCGTCGAGTCGATCCCGCTCATCTGCGCCTCGATCCTGTCGAAGAAGCTCGCCGCGGGCCTCGACGCCATGGTCCTCGACATCAAGGTCGGCAACGGCGCGTTCGCCACCGACCTGCAATTCGCCCGCGCCATGGCCTCGGCCCTGGTCGAGGTGGCCGGCAGCTCGGGCCTCAAGACCACGGCGTGGATCACCGACATGAACCAGGTGCTCGGGCGCAGCTGCGGCAACGCGGTCGAGGTGCTGGAAACCGTGCGTTTCCTCCAGGGCGCCGAGCAGGATCCGCGCCTCGGCGTCGTGATCCGCACGCTCGCGGCGGAGCTGCTGGTGATGGGGCACCTGGAACCCGATATCGCATCCGCCGAGGCACGCGTCGCGAAGGTGCTCGCCAACGGGCAGGCGCTGGAGCACTTCGCCCGCATGGTGACGGCGCTCGGCGGGCCGGCGGACTTCGTCGACCACGTGGACCAGCACCTGCCCGCGGCTCCGGTGAAGCGTCCCCTCCTCGCCCGCCGGGCGGGCTGGGTGGCCGGCGTCGCCACCCGCGACCTCGGGCTCGCCTGCATCGAGCTGGGCGGCGGGCGCCACAAGGCCGACGATCCGGTCGATCCGCGCGTGGGCTTCACCCAGGTCGCGGCGCCGGGCGATCGGGTCGAGGCGGGCGCGACGCTCGCGCTGGTGCACGCCGCGAACGAGTCCGACGCCGACCGCGTGTGCAATCTCCTCGTCGATGCGTTCGCCATCGCCGACGAGGTCCCCAAGGCGCCGCCGATCCTGGTGGCGCGCGTCGGAGGAAGGGCATGAGACAAATGAAGATCGTCATCGCCTGCGCACTCGCCGCCGCAACCTTCGCGAGCGCGATCGCGGCCGACCTGCCGGATCCGGTGCCGGTCCGCCTCATCGGCATCAACGATTTCCACGGCAGCCTCGAGACGGCGAATACCACGATCTCGCTCGCCGACCCGGGAGCCGCCGCCGGCGCGCCGAAGGTGAATGTCGCGGTCGGCGGCGCCGCCGCGCTCGCCGGCATGGTGCAGCGCCTGCGCGCCGGGTCGCCCTACAGCTTCATGCTCGCGGGCGGCGACCTGGTGGGCGCCGCGCCGCTCGTCTCATCGCTCTTCCGCCACGAGTCGACCGTCGAGATCCTGAACGACATCGGCCTCGAGGCGAGCTCGTTCGGCAACCACGAGTTCGACCAGGGATTTGCCGAGCTGCAGCGCCTGGTGAAAGGCGGCTGCGCGCCCAACGATCCCGGCAATCCCGCGGCAAGCTGCGTGCGCTCTCCCTTCGGCGGCGCGCGCTTCCAGTACCTCGGCGCCAACGTCGTCGATGCCTCCGGGAAACCGGTCGCCCCCGCCTACGTGATCAAGCGATTCGCGGGCATTCCCGTGGGAATCATCGGCGCGGTGACCCGGACCACGCCCCAGCTCGTCATGCCCTCGGGAATCGAGGGCCTCAGGTTCATCGACGAGGCCGAGGGCGTGAACCGCGCCGCCGACGAGCTGCGCGCCAAGGGCGTGCGCGCCATGGTCGCGGTGTTCCACGAAGGCTTCGAGCTCGGCACCGAGGGCAAGCGCGGCGACTGGAACGACACGACGTGTCCGGAGGCGCACGGGCCGCTGCTCGACATCGCGCGCCGCCTCGCCCCCGAGATCAAGGTGGTGTTCTCCGGCCATTCGCACCAGGGCTACCGCTGCGAGGTCGGGGGGCGGCTCCTCATCCAGGGCACGTCGCACGGGCGCGGCATCTCGGTCGTGGACGTCGAGCTCGACCGCGCCACGGGCGCGATGCTGCCCCCGGTGCGCAGCATCAACCTGCCGCTGCTGAACGAGAAGACCGATCCGGCGCAGCGCGAGCGCCTCGCCGCCGCCACGCCCGCGCCCTTCGCGGCGGTGCTGCGCGAGGTTCGCCCGGACATCGCGATCGCCGAGAAGGTCGCCGTCTACTCGAAGCTCGCGGCCCCGAAGGCGAACCGCCAGGTGGCGACGATCGGCGGGACCTTCATGCGCGGCCCAAAGATCGACTCCCGCGGCGACCGGATCGACAGCCCCGCCGGGCGCCTCGTCGCCGACGCGCAGCTCGCGGCGACGCGCAAGCTCGGCGTCCAGGTCGCCTTCATGAACCCCGCGGGCATCCGCTCCCCCCTCACCTGCAAGGGCACGCCGCCCTGCCCTGTCACCTACGGCGACGTGTTCGTGATGCAGCCCTTCGGCAACAGCCTCGTGCTGATGACGCTCACCGGTCGGGAGCTGAAGGCCCTGCTCGAGGCGCAGAGCCTGACCGACGACCGCTCGGTGATGAACCCGTCCGCGGGCTTCACCTACACCTGGCAGACCGACGCGCCGCAGGGCGAGCGCATCCGCGACGTCCTGCTGGACGGCAAGCCCCTCGACCTCGACGCCAACTACCGCATCAGCGTGAACAGCTTCATGGCCGAGGGCGGCGACGGCTTCGTCCTGCTCAGGAACGGCAGGGATCGCAAGGGCGGCGGCCAGGACCTGGATGCCCTCATCGCGTACCTCGAGGCAGCCACCCGCATTCCCAACCCCGAGCCGCGCATCAAGCGACTTCCCTGAAGCGTACGGACATGCACAAGCGCACCTCCGACCACATCGTCCTGTCCTCGCATCCGAGCGGCCAGGGACGGGAGCCGGCCCACGAGATCCATTGGGGCGCCACCACGGCCGCCGGGCGCGGACCCGTGATCGCGAGCCTCACCGACATGGCGCAGCGCAACGCCATCGGCACCCACGCCGGGGCGTACGCGGTGTATCGCGCCCTCGCCGTGGCCTCGGGCGCGCTGCAGCGCGACCACCGCCCCGACCTCACCGACACCGCGCCCGCCGAGCTGGTGGGACCGCATCCGCAGTGGGCCGATCCCGCCAAGATCGTCTCGATGGATCCCTGGGGACACGTCGTCGCCTCGGTGTTCGCCGGGGAGATCGCCGCCGGTGCCGACGTGCGGCCGACGATCGCGATCACCAAGGCGCACATCAACATGCCGGAGCTGAAGGACGCCGTCGCCGCCGGCCGCCTCCAGCCCGACGGCGAGGTGCTCGCCCGCAACGGCGATGTCCTCGTCACCAAGGCCGCCATCGACCCCGTCTGGTACCTGCCCGGCCTCGCGAGCCGCTTCGAGGTGAAGGAGAGCGCCCTCAGGCGCGCGCTCTTCGAGCAGACCGCGGGCATGTTCCCCGAGCTGGTGACGCGCCCCGACCTCAAGGTATTCCTGCCCCCGATCGGCGGCATGACGGTGTACTTCTTCGGCGACGTCGCGAAGCTCGGCCGGCCGGAGACCCGGGTCGCCTGCCGCCTGCACGACGAGTGCAACGGCTCGGACGTGTTCGGCTCCGACATCTGCACCTGCCGCCCCTACCTCGCGCACGGCATCGAGGTCTGCATCGAGATGGCGCAGCAGGGCGGCGTGGGGCTCGTGGTCTACAACCGCAAGGAAGGCCGCGCGCTGGGCGAGGTGACCAAGTTCCTGGTCTACAACGCGAGGAAGCGGCAGAAGGGCGGCGACCGCGCCGAGACCTACTTCGCGCGCACCGAATGCGTGGCCGGCGTGCAGGACATGCGTTTCCAGGAGCTCATGCCCGACGTCTTCCACTGGCTCGGGATCACGCGCATCGACCGCTGGGCCTCGATGAGCGACATGAAGCACGGCGCGCTGGTCGAATCGGGCATCGAGGTGGTCGAGCGCGTGCCGATTCCGAACGACCTCATCCCACCCGATGCGCGCGTGGAGATGGCGGCGAAGAAGGCGGCGGGCTATTTCCACCAGGATCCGCCGTCGGCCGAAGCGCCGGCGTCGCCGCAGGGGCGCGGGCTCGACGAATGATCGCCCGCGAGCGCACCGAGAACCTCATGCCCGCGCCCGGTACCGCCGCGGCGCTGCTCACCGCCGACGCGGTGCGCCGCCATTGCGGCGAGGTCGCCCGCCCGGCGATCGAGGGGCGCTCGGCGCACTTCCGCTGGCAGGAAGAGCGCGTGCCGGCGGTCGCCGCGTATGTCGTGGACGTGATCCGCGAGCGTTATCCGAGCCTCCAGGTCCCCGTCCACAGCCGCTGGCGGCACTTCGAGGCCGGCGGAATCGATCGATGGGCGGCGCTCGCGGCCACGCACGGCCTCGAGGGCGCGGCCCATCGCGTGGAGCGCGCGCGCGCGGCGGTCGACCTCGTGATCCCGAGCGTGCTGCTCGACGCGGGCGCCGGCCCCGAGTGGCGCTATCGCGAGGCGGCGAGCGGCCAGGAGCTCGCGCGCTCCGAAGGCCTCGCCGTCGCCGGCCTGCATCTCTTCGCGAGCGGCCTGTTGTCGTCGGACCGCGCGCAGCCGCTACGCGCCGACGCCGTGGCGCTCGCCCGCGTGCGGCCCGACGAGCTCGCGCGCGCCTTCCAGGCGGGCCCGGGCAACGCGCTCGTCGGCCTCGAGGGGCGTGCGGCGCTGCTCGCGCGGCTGGGCGCCGTGATGCAATCGCAGCCCGAATGGTTCGGGGCCCCGGCGCGCCTCGGAAACCTGGTGGACGCCTGGCGCGCGATGGCCTCCGGCGGGCGCATCGCGGCCGCGGAGGTCCTCGCCACCCTGCTGCGGGCGCTGGGCGCGATGTGGCCGGGCCGCATCGTCCAGGACGGCGTGCCGCTGGGGGATTGCTGGCGGCACCCCGCGGCCTCCGGCGGGCTCGTCCCCTTCCACAAGCTCACGCAGTGGCTCGCCTACTCGCTGCTGGAGCCGCTCGCCGACGCGGGCCTCACGGTCACCGGGCTGGAGAGCCTCACGGGCCTGCCGGAGTATCGCAACGGCGGGCTGCTGCTCGACCTGGGACTCCTCGAGGCGCGCGATCCGACCTTCCACACGCGCGTGCTCGCGGTGGACGAGCCCGCGGTGGTCGAGTGGCGCGCGCTCACCGTGGTCGGCCTCGACCGCCTGGCACCCCCGGTGCGTGCCGCGCTCGGCCTGGACGCGGCCGCCTTTCCCCTCGCCCGCATGCTCGAAGGCGGAACCTGGGCCGCGGGCCGCAAGATCGCCGCGGCGCGACGCGCCGGCGGCGCACCGCCCGTCAACGTCGCGAGCGACGGCACCGTCTTCTGATGGGGACAACAATGCGACACCAATACCCGAACCTCAACGTGATCGACCATCCGCTGATCAAGCACAAGCTCACGCTGATGCGCAACGAGACCACCGGCACGGAGCAGTTCCGGCGGCTGGTGCGCGAGGTCGGCCAGATGCTCGCCTACGAGGTGACGCGCGACCTGCCGACCGAGAACGTCACCATCCGCACGCCGCTCGCCGAGATCGCCGCGCCGATGATCAGCGGCAAGCAGCAGTGCATCGTCTCGATCCTGCGCGCGGGCAACGGCATGCTCGACGGCATGCTCGAGCTGCTGCCCGCGGCGCACGTGGGCCACATCGGCCTGTACCGCGACCCCACGACCCTCGAGCCGGTCGAGTACTACTTCAAGGTTCCCAGGGACATCGCCGACCGCATGGTGATCGTGTGCGACCCGATGCTCGCCACCGGCAACTCGGCGGTGGCGGCGATCAACCGCCTGAAGGAGTGCGGCGCGCCGGTCGTGAAGCTGGTGTGCCTGCTGGCCGCACCCGAGGGCGTGCGCACGATGCTGGAGCACCACCCCGACGTGACCGTTACCGTGGCGGCACTCGACGAAAAGCTCAATGACCACGGCTACATCGTTCCCGGTCTCGGCGACGCCGGCGACCGGATCTTCGGGACGCGCTGATGAAACGACTCCTTTGCACCCTCGCCTGCACCGCCGCTGCCAACGCCTTCGCATGGGGCAGCGACGGCCACTCGATCGTGGCCGAGATCGCGCAGCGCCGGCTCACGCCCGAGGCGCGCCTGGAGGTCGAGCGGCTGCTCGGTCCCGGCGTGTCGCTCGCCTCGATCTCCAGCTGGGCCGACGACTACATCCCCGAGCATCCGGAGACCGCGCGCTGGCACTACATCAACTTTCCGGTGAAGGACGAGAAGTACGACCGTTCTTTCGCGTGCGCCCCCACGTTCGCGGGCGACTGCATCGTCCTCGCCCTCGAGCGCGCGCGCGCCACCCTCGCCTGCCCCGCGGGCGACGCGGCCCGCAGCGACGCCCTCAAGTTCGCGACGCACTTCGTCGGCGACGTCCACCAGCCGTTCCACACCATCACCGAGGACCGGGGCGGCAACGACGTCAAGGTGCAGGTCGAGATCCGCGCCGGGAAGTGCCCGAAGTGCACGCCCCGCCGCACCCAGGAGAACCTGCACAGCGTCTGGGACACGTCGCTCATCCAGGCGACCACGTGGAACTGGGGCGCGTACGTGACACGCCTGGACAAGGGCTTCCTCGCGAGCCCGGAGGCGCGCGACGCCGACGCCGGCACGATCGACGATTGGATGCTCCAGTCGCACCGTGCCGCCGCCGAGGCCTATCCGTGGCTGCCGGTCGACCTCCTGATCGGCGACGAGTACTACCTCAAGGCGCTGCCGATCGTCGACCGCCAGCTGGCGCTCGCGGGGCTGCGCCTCGCGCGCCTGCTGAACGAGACGCTCCCGGCGCGCAATCGCCGCGAGAGCTGCAACTAGCGCCGGATCCGGGAGAACGAGAACCGTGGCAAGGGCGATCAAGGTCATCAGCGGCACCGCGCACCCGGAGCTGGGGCGCGACGTGTGCGCGCTGCTGGGGATCGAGCCCTGCCGCACGACCTTCGTGCGCTACTCGAACGAGAACATGCTGGTGCAGATCGACGAGAACGTCCGCGAGGCGGACGTCTTCGTGATCCAGCCCTCGTGCGCGCCGGTCTCCGACGGGATCATCGAGCTGCTGATCACGATCGACGCCCTGAGGCATGCCTCGGCCGCACGCATCACCGCGGTGCTGCCGTACTTCCCCTACGCGCGCTCCGACAAGAAGGACCGGCCGCGCATCTCGATCGCCGCGCGCCTCATGGCGGACCTGATCCAGGCCGCCGGCGCCGACCGCATCCTCACCATGAACCTGCACTCGCCGCAGGTGCAGGGGTTCTTCCGCATCCCCGCCGACCAGCTGCAGGCCGCGCCGATCCTGTGCGACTACCTGCGCGAGAGCCGCGACCTGTCCAACTACGTGCTGGTCGCGGGCGACGTGGGCGAGTCGAAGGACGTGGGCCACTACGCCTCGCGCCTGGACCTGCCGATCGCGATCGTGGACAAGCGCCGCCATGGGGACGACGAGGCGGCGCGCGCCGTGAACCTGATCGGCGACGTCAAGGGCAAGGTCGCCCTCATCGTCGACGACGAGGTGGCGAGCGGCGGCACGCTGGTGGAGGCGGCGCGTTTCGTGCTTGAGCGCGGAGCGACCGCGGTCGAGGCGTGCGTCGTCCATCCGGTGCTGTCGGGAAAGGCGGTCGAGCGCATCGAGGCGTCGCCGCTGCGCCAGCTCTTGGTGACCGACACGATCCCGCTTGCCGAGAGGAAGAGGAGCGCCAAGATCCAGGTGAAGTCGGTGGCGCCGATCTTCGCGCAGGCGATTCGCGCCATCCACGACGGGTCGAGCGTCTCGAGGCTGTTCCGATGAGGATGACGATGAGAATCCCGATCCTGCTGGCCGCGTACCTCACCCTCGCCGCGTGCACCACGCCGCCCGAGCCCCGGCCGCAGGCCGCTCCCGGGGTCGTCGAGAGCCGCCTGGCGATCGGTGGCCACGTCGTGACCCCCACGGGGGTGCTGCGCGACCACTGGATCGTGATCGAGAACGGCCGCATCGCCGCGATCCAGAAGGAGCGCCCTGCCGGGGGCCGGGCGCTCGCGACCTCCGACTACGTCTTTCCGGGGTTCGTCGACCTGCACAACCACCCGATGTACAACGTGATCCCGCGCTGGCGGCCGCCGCACCAGTACGCCAACCGCTACGAATGGCGTGGCGACCCGATGTATCGGGCCGCCATCGCGGCGCCGCAGGCCGAGGCGATGAAGGCCGGCTTCTGCGACATCAACGCCTACGCGGAGGTGAAGCTGCTCATGGGCGGCACGACCTCGACCATCGGCGTCTCGAAGCCTTCGTCCATGCCCACGATGGACAAGTGCATCGCGGGCCTTGCGCGCAACCTCGACTGGCACACGGGCTTCCATGGCGCCGCGCCCGGCAACGAGCCGGTGCGCAACTCCATCGGGATCACCCCGGGCGACATGCGCGACCCCGAGCCTGCCGACCTTTCCGCGAAGCTGAAGCGCGGCGAGCTCGACCTCCTCGCCATCCACATCGCCGAGGGCCGGAGCGCCGATCCCCAATCGCGCACGGAGTTCGGGCTGCTCGAGTCGAGGGGACTCCTCACCGGGCGCACCGCGATCATCCACGGCATCGCCCTCGGCAAGGACGAATTCGCGAAGATGGCCGCCGCCGGCGCCGCGCTCGTGTGGTCGCCGCGAAGCAACATGGCGCTCTACGGCGAGACCGCCGACGTCCTCGGCGCGATCGACGGCAAGGTCCGCGTCGCGATCGCGCCCGACTGGGGCCCGAGCGGCAGCGACAACCTCCTCGACGAGCTCGCGTTCGCCTCCTCGCTCATGCGGGCGCGCATGGACGCGAAGCGCACGATCGGCAACCGGCAGCTCTTCGAGATGGCCACGAAGACGCCCGCGGAGATCGCGCGCGTCGACAAGGAGGTGGGATCGCTCGCGCCGGGGCTGCGCGCCGACCTCTTCCTCCTGAAGAGCACGAATGCGGATGCCTACAACGCGCTTGTCCAGACCGGCGCCTCGGCCATCACGCTGGTCCTCGTCGACGGCGTGCCCGTCTACGGCGATGCATCGAACATGAGCGCGCTGAATGTCGCGCGCACCGAGGCAGTGCGGGTGTGCGGCATCGCGAAGGCGATCAACGCCGATTCCCTCACCGCCGGTCCGCTCGCCGAGGTGGCGCAGCGCCTCGGAACCGTCCTTTCCGCCAACGGCAGCGCGCTCGCGCCGCTGGTCGAGCTCTGCCGTTGAAGCCCCTGAAACCCCTTTGTTGTAGCATCCGCGTCACAGGCCGTCACAGACCGTCAAGCACCATCCAAGCGCAGCGCACGTCGTTCCAAACCACCGCCCTGGGAGAACCATGAGAACACCTATCAACTTCCGCCTTTCCCGAGTCGCCCTCTGTGTCGCCCTGGCCCTCGGCGCCGTCCCGGCACTTGCCCAGAACACCACGTCCGCGGTCGCCGGCAAGGTCACCGCCCTCGACGGCAAGGCTGTCGGCAACGCGAAGGTCGTCATCAGGCACGTCGAGTCCGGGTCGATCAGCAACGTGACCACCGACAGCGAGGGGCGGTACAGCGCCCGCGGCCTGCGCGTCGGCGGCCCGTACACGATCACCGTCACCAAGGACGGCGTGACCGAGAGCCGCGACGGCGTCTTCCTCGTGCTCGCGGAAACCAACTCGGTGGACCTCCAGCTTCCGCGCCGCGAGACGATCGTCGTGACCGGCACGGGGCTGTCCACCGACAAGTTCAGCACCACCGCGATGGGCTCCCAGACCAACCTCGGCAAGCAGGAGGTCGACTCGCTCCCCTCGATCCAGCGCAGCCTCCAGGACCTCGCCCGCATCGACCCGCGCGTGGCGCAGACCGACAAGGAGCGCGGCGAGATCTCGGTCGGCGGCCAGAACACGCGCTTCAACAAGGTCACGATCGACGGCGTGAACATCAGCGACACGTTCGGCCTCGAGGCCAACACGCTGCCCACGATCAAGCAGCCGGTCTCGATGGACGCGATCCAGTCGGTGCAGGTGAACGTCTCCAACTACGACGTCACGCAGACCGGGTACACCGGCGGCAACATCAACGCGGTGACCAAGTCCGGCACCAACGACTTCCACGGCTCGGTCACCTACGTCTACCGCGACGACAGCATGGCGGGCGATCGCTACAACCGCACCAACGGCACCTACACCCCCCCGCCGAAATTCGAGGAGACGCTGAAGGGCATCACCTTCAGCGGCCCGATCCTGAAGGACAAGCTGTTCTTCTTCCTCGGCTACGAGGAGCTGGCGAGCACGCGCAACGCGCCGGACTTCGGCCCCATCGGCAGCTCCAACGGCGGCATCGTCGGCATCTCGCAGGCCGCGATCACCGGCGTGCAGAACCTGGCGAGGACCCAGTACGGCATCGAGCTGGGCGACGTCGGCGCCACGGGCGCGGAGCTCACCGTCAAGGACTACCTGGCCAAGCTCGACTGGAACATCAACGCCCAGCACCGCGCCAACCTGCGCTACACCAAGACCGAGCAGAGCGAGCCGATCTTCCAGAACTTCTCGGGCACGCAGGTCGCTCTCAGCACCAACACCTGGAACCAGGTGAAGGAGATCGAGACGCTCGTGGGCCAGTGGTTCGCCGACTGGTCGCCGACCTTCACGACCGAGCTCAAGGTCTCCAACCGCGACTACCACAGCGAGCCGATCAGCCCGACCACCCTGCCGGAGATGCGGTTCAACTACACCGGGGCGCTGCCCCCCGGCGCGCCCACGGGCACCAATTCCGGGACGCGGACGCTGTACAGCGGGACCGAGCGCAGCCGCCACTTCAACATCCTCGACACCAAGACCGACGACCTCTATTTCGGCGCCAACTGGACGCTCGGCGCCCACGAGCTGAAGGGCCTGTTCGACTGGAGCGACAACAAGATCTACAACGCCTTCCTGCAGGACACGAAGGGCCAGTACACGTTCAGCTGCGTGAACAGCGCCGCCAACTACGTCTACTCGTTCGGCTCGATCAACTGCGCCACGGCGACCTCGGCGCAGGTCGAAGCCGCCGTCCTCGAGAACTACCAGCGCGGCCGGCCCTCCACCTACCTGGTGCAGGTGCCGCTCAACGCCGGTGGCTCGCTCAACGACGGCGTCGCGCAGTTCAAGGTCCAGAACCAGGGATTCGCGATCCAGGACACGTGGACGGTGAACAACAACCTCACGGTCCAGTTCGGCGTGCGCGTGGATACGCCGCTGATGCCCGACAAGCCGCTGGCGAACACCGCCGCGGCCGCCCCCACCGTTCCCGGCAGCGTCAATGGCGCGACGGTGGTGCGCAATTCAGGCGGATTCGGCCTCGACAACACCAACACCATCGACGGCGAGACGCTGGTGCAGCCGCGCGTGGGCTTCAACTACACCTTCGACACGCCGCGCCCGATGCAGCTGCGCGGCGGCGTAGGCCTCTTCCAGGGCGCGGCCGCGACGGTGTGGATCTCCAACATCTACTCCAACACCGGCGTGGCCACCCGCGTGGTCGGCTGCGGCGGCGCGTTCGCCGCGTGTTCCGGCGCCGGCGGCATCTTCAGCCCCGACTCGGGCAACCAGCCGACCAGCTTCCCGGGCGCGGCGCCGGCGGCGAACGTCGACTACCTCCAGGACGGCCTCGGCCAGCCCTCGGTGTGGAAGGCAAACCTCGCGTTCGAGCACGAGCTGCCGTGGTTCGGCCTCGTCGCGGGCCTGGAGTACCTGTACACCAAGACCAACACCGGCCTTTACTACCAGCACCTGAACCTGGGCGGCCCGACGCGCACGGGCTCTGACGGGCGGCAGCTCTTCTACACGCCGACCGCCTACCTGCCGGCCTGCTGGAGCTCGACCGGCACGCGCATCACCACCGGCGCCGTCTGCAGCATCGACAACCGCAACCGTGCCCTCTCCAACCCCGGCTACAACAACGTGCTGATGGCCACGGAGACCAGCCAGGGCAAGGGCCAGCTCATCACCGCGTCGCTCGCGGGCCAGTTCTGGAAGAACTGGAACTGGTCGGCGGCGTACACGTACACCGAGCAGACGGAGGTCAACGGCCTCACCTCGTCGGTCTCCAATTCCAACTGGCAGGCGCGCGCGAGCTTCAACCCGAACGGCGACGAGGAAAGCAACTCGTCCTACCTCACCAAGAACCGCTTCAACGCCACCCTGGTGTTCGAGAGGGCTTTCTGGGGCAAGTACAAGACGCGCATCGGCGGATTCTGGGAGTCGCGCAGCGGCAAGCCGTACAGCTGGGTCTACGCCAACGACATGAACGGCGACGGCATCCTCAGCAACGACCTGATGTTCATCCCGAGGGAGTTCGGCTCCGGCGAGGTGCTCTTCCTCAACGACACGGCCGCCAACGGCCGCCCGCAGGAGACGCGCTTCTGGGAGATCGTGAACGGCAACTACGGGCTGCAGAAGTACACCGGCAGCGTGACCGAGCGCAACAGCTCGTTCTCGCCGTGGGCCCATAACCTCGACGTGCGCTTCTCGCAGGAGCTGCCGGGCTTCTGGAACACGCACAAGTCGGTCATCGCGCTCGACATCCTCAACTTCGGCAACCTGCTGAACAAGAAGTGGGGTCACATCGACGAGATCGCGTTCGCGGGCCAGGGCGGCACGCCGCGTTCGTTCGTGAACTTCGTCGGCATCGACCCGGCGAGCGGCAAGTACATCTACAGCGTGCGCGACAATCCGGACGACTACGTGACGCGCCAGGCACGCGGCGAGTCGCAGTGGGCGCTGCAGTTGACGTTCCGCTACGAGTTCTAGCGGTCCGCTGCTACCTCGAAAGGGCCGTGACGCGAGTCACGGCCTTTTTTTTGCGCTCGGCGTCGTAGGGGCAGGAAAGCTTTTCAGGATCGGAGGGCTGCAAGCGTGCCGTTCCTTGAGGCGACTTCAGGAAAATCGGCCGCTCCTGTCCAGCGTTGTGCCCGTGGTGACGGCGGCGGGCAGGCCGATTTTCCTGGCCTCTGCGGAAGGCGCAGCCCTACGATCCCGAAAAGCTTTCCTGCCCCTACGACGCGACGGCATTCATGGCGGCGGCGCCCGCCTTGATCTCGATGTTGCGGGCCAACGGTTAGTCCCTCTCGCTCGCGGCCGGTTTCGGCGACGCGGGATCGTAGCGCACTCCCGGAGGGCTCGACGCCCCGAGGGCGACCAAGACCTGCTGCACCCGCTCCTGGACGCTGCCAACCGCCTCCATCCAACTGAGTCCGCGCGAGGCCAGGGCCCTGCGATACCAAGCCTGTCCCTTGGACCGGAACGTTGCGTCGCGACGGGTCCCGTCCTGCGAGAACGGGATGTCGTCCCCGCACAGCACCACCAGGTCGTAGCGGCGCTCCGCCAACACTTCAACCTCGCGCGCGGCGACGCCAAACATCTCCAGGCTGTAGAAGAGCGTGGCAAGTGGCGACGTGTCGCAGACCACGAGCCGGTGCGCCCGGAGGCTGGCAGCCTCCTCTCGACGAACCTGCTCACGCGCAATGTCGGCCAGGTCTTCCGCGCTCAGCGCGCCTTCACGCAACTCCCACAACTCCCGCCCGTATTCGGGCACGCATGGCTCCTGGAGTTCCACGCCAAGCGCCTGGGCGAGCGTGCTCTTGCCCGTGGACTCGCCGCCGAGAAAGCAGACCCGCTGTACCAGATCCGCGGCGACCACACCGCTCAGCAGCCCTTCGAAGGGCCCCGCTGATTTGCGCAGCGCCGTGCCCGAGATCGGCACCCTCACGCGCCCCGCGTCCACGGAAACGTGTGTGACCGATGGCGCCGAGGGGTCGCGGAGGCGCTGGCGGCCTTCGAGCACGCGCGCAAAGGGTTCGCCGTATGCCTCGCTCGTGAACACGGCATCGACGACGTGGCCGTGCGCGGCAAGCACGTCCGAAACGAACTCGCGATGCACAACGGGAACCGCGTCGTTGGGCGGAATGTCCCCTTCCAGCACCAACGCATCCACCCCGGGATACAGGCCGCCAAGCCACCGCCGCCGCGCCGCGGGCTCGCAACGGGGAAACTCGGGATTTGTGTAGGAGAGGATGATGACTCGGTGACAGCATTCAATCGCGCGATCGATCACGAGCTGGTGACCGCGATGCAACGGACAGAACTTGCCTACTACAAGGCCCTTATTGAAACGCCGGCTCATGCGCGCACCGCCATTCCCTTCCATCGGTAAAGCGCCCACCAAGCATTGAACCAATAGAACGCGTACAAGCCCGAGGTGAGGTGCAGCTCGCGCGACCAGAACAGTGGTACGGCGATGCTGTTCACTACGATCCACACGACCCAGTTCTCGACGCGCCGGCCCATCAGCAGGAGCTGCGCGAGCACGCTCAGTCCCAGCACGAAGGAATCCGCGAGAGGCGCAACAGCATCGGTGTAGCGCGCGGTCAGGTACGCCCAGGCGCAGGCAAAGGCGACGCTGGCCGCGGTCCATGCCCCAAGCCGAGTCGGCGGCGTCCAGCGGATCGGCAACGGACCGCCTGCCGCGCCGCGCGCCCAGTTCCACCATCCTCCTGCGCTCGCCGCGATGAAGAAGACCTGCAGAATCGCGTCGGAGTATAGCTTCGCGTCGGCGAAGACCCACGCAAACACGGCGCAACCCACGATCCCTGTCCACCATACATGGATGCTGTTGCGCGCCGCGAGCACAATGCTCGCCGTGACAAGCAAGTTCGCAATCAGCTCTGCAGGGGTAGGCACAGGCGAGAATCGGCGCTTCGACTCCCGGAGGATCGCATGCCGCTCGCGCAGTTCCAAGTCACGAAGAAGTGGTCCTCAGGCCGTCGTGAACGGCGCCTGCCGCCTCTCGGACCCGGCGACGGCGTCGCAGGGGCAGGAAAGCCCTTTCAGGATCGTAGGGCTGCGCCTTCCGCAGAGGCCAGGAAAATCGGCCTGCCCGCCGCTGTCACCACGGGCACAACGCGGGACAGGAGCGGCCGATTTTCCTGAAATCGCCTCAAGGAACGGCACGCTTGCAGCCCTCCGATCCTGAAAGGGCTTTCCTGCCCCTTCGACGCTGAGCGCTCAGGACGCCGCCGAGCGTTGCACCAAGTCCCAGAGATTGCCGCAGCAGTCCCTGAACACCGCGACCGTTCCATACGGCTCGTCGCGCGGCGGCCGGACGAACTCGACGCCCTTCGCGCGGTACGCCTCATAGTCGCGGGCGAAGTCGTCGGTGTAGAGGAACAGGAACACGCGCCCGCCGGTCTGGTTGCCGATGCGAGTCGCCTGTTCCGGCGTCGAGGCCCTAGCGATGAGGACGTTCGTGCCCCGGCCACCGGGCGGTGCGACGACGACCCAGCGCTTCTGTTGCTCGGGCACCGGTGAGTCCTCGACGAGGGTGAAGCCGAGGACGCCGACGTAGAAGGCGAGCGCCTCGTCGTAGTCGCGCACCACCACCGAGACCAGGCCCAGCTCCTGGACGGGTCCAGGCGATGCCGCCGGCGGCCGTCCGCGTACCGCCGCCATGAACGCCTCGAGCTTCCCGCGGTCGAGCGCGCCTGCCGTGCGCACGCCGCTGCACAGGTCCAGGCCATAGGGACGCACGATCGCGATCGCCTCGGCCACGTTGCCCGCGTGCAGACCGCCTGCGAGGAAGACGGGCTTGTCGACGGCCGCGCAGAGCTTCGCGCTCACCTGCCAGTCGTGCACGCGGCCGGTGCCGCCCAGCTCCTTCACGGCGAGCCCGGGGTTGCCCGAATCGAGCAGCAAGGCGTCCACCAGGGGCGCGGCCTCGTGGGCCTCGTCCACGGCGTCGTGGTCGCGCACGTGGATCACCTGCACGAGCTTGACGCCCGGGACCATGGGGCGAAGCGCGCGCAACTCGGCCGGCTCCACCCGATCGACCAACTGCAGGACGGAGGTGCGGCAGCGCGCGTGCTGCGCCGCGATGGCGTCGGCCCGGTCGAGGCAGGTGAGGAGGAACGTGGCCACGGGAGGCGGAGCCCGTGCCGCGATCTCGGCGATGAGCTCCTCCCCGATCACCCCCGGACCGCTCGGCATCGAGGACACGAGGCCGAGCGCCGAGGCGCCCGCCGAGACCGCGGCTTCGGCCTCGGCGACGCTCGAGATGCAGCAGACCTTGACGCGGGGTATCGTCCCCGTCAGAAGTTTGCCCTGAACTGCAAGCCCCACGTGCGCGGCTCGTTGATCATGCCGGTCAGGTTGTTGAAGTCGATGCCGCCGATCACCCGGATCTCGTCGGTGATGTTGCGCCCGAAGGCCGCGACCTCGTACTTGTCGTGCGCCCACTTGTAGCCCACCCGCACCCCGCCCTCCGTGAGTGCCTTGCCGGTGAACTCGACCGACTCGTAGAGGAAGAAGTTGATCTTGCTGCGGTAGGCCCAGTCGGTGTGGAAGTACCACTCGCCCGTGTTCGTGGGGATCGAGTAGCGCAGCTGCGCGCTCCACACCGTCTTCGGCGCGTTGGGCAGCGGGTTGCCGTTGATCGACACCGTGGGCGCGAACTTGCCGATCGCGGGGTTGGCCGGGGCCGTGATCGGATCGAGGATCGTGCAGCCCGAGCCGCACGCGTCGATGCGCAGGTTGGCGTCCTTGATCTCGGTCTTGTTGTAGCTGGCGCTCACGCTGGCGAGCAGGCGATCCGTGAGGTACGCCGTGAAGTCGATCTCGCCGCCGTTTCCGGAGGTCTTGTCCGCGTTCACGAGGCGGTTGAAGTTGGCGCCTCCGCCCACGGCCGTGAGCTGCTGGTCGTTCACCTCGTAGGTGAAGATCGTGGCCGCGACGCGCCCGCGGCGATTCCAGAGGTCGGCCTTCACGCCCGCCTCGAACGAGGTCACGCGCTCCGAGTTCGCCACCGAGAGGGTGTCGCCGAACAGGATCCGGCCCTGGATGCTGGGCGCGCGGAAGCCACGCGCCACGCGAGCATAGAGGTTCACGTCCTTGTCGAGCTTCCACAGCAGGCTCAGGTCCCCCGAGACGTCCGTGTCGCTCGGGCTCGCGGTGAGCACGCCGGTAGCACCACCCCCGATGGGGGAGATCGTGCGCTGGGCGGCAAAGTCTTTTTCGTCGCGCGTGTAGCGCAGGCCCGCACGCATGCCGAACGCCGGGGCGAACTGGTAGTTGATCGAGCCGAAGATCGCGGTCGCCTCGTTCTCCTGCTCCTGCTTCGCGTAGCCGTTCACCGGCTTGCCGGGCGCGAACGTGTCGTAGCTGAAACTGTCGATCGTGATCTCTTCCCTGAAGTAATACGCGCCCACGAGCCAGTTGAGCGGGCCCGCGTTGCGCGACTCGAGGCGGAATTCCTGCGTGAACTGCTTGTGCTTGGGCAGCCCGTCGGCCGACTCCGACGGGAACGGGATGAAGCCCGGGCCCATCGGGGGTGCGAACACCGCGCCGAAGCCGCCGTCGATGTCGCCGCGGCTGTAGGCCTCGACCTTCTCGTAGCCGGTGATCGAGTGCAGCGCCATGGTGCCCCAGTCCCAGCGCAGGCGCGCGCTCGCGCCGAAGGTGTCGATGTCCTGCTCGTTGCGCCCGTCGATGGAGATCTTGGTCTCGTCGAAACCGTCGGCCAGGTCGTTGGTGCCGGGCTTGATGATGTTGGCGCGGAACAGGCGCGCCGTGCCGTCGAGCGAGCGGGCGTGCACGTTGAAGAGCGCGCTGAAGCTCTTGTTGGGCGCCCACAGCAGCTGGGCCCGCACGGCGTAGTCGTCGTAGCCCTCGAGCTCCCTGTTGGGCCCGGCGGCGAAGGTGTTGTCCACCCAGTCGCCGCGATGCTGCACCTGGCCCGCCACCCGGATAGCCACGGTCTCGCCCAACGGCACGTTGAGCGCGCCCTCGAAGTTGGCGGCGGAGAACGACCCCAGGGTCCCGATCGCGTACCCCTCGGCCGTGCGGCGCGGCTTCGCCGACTCGAACTTCACCACGCCCGCGGGCGAGTTGCGCCCGAAGAGGGTGCCTTGCGGCCCGCGCAGGATCTCGATCTGTTCCATGTCGAACATCGGGAAACCCTTGAGGATCGGGTTCTCCTGCACCACGTCGTCGAACACCAGCGACACCGGCTGCGAGGCGTTCAGGTCGAAATCGGTGTTGCCCAGGCCGCGCATATAGAAGCGCGGGAATGCGCGCCCAAACGACGACTCGATGTTCAGGCTCGGCACGCGCGCGGCCAGCATGCGCACGTCCTGGCCGCTCGAGTTGAGCACGTCGAGGAACTCGCCGCGTATCGCGGTCACCGAATTGGGGACGTCCTTGATGTCCTCCGAGCGCCGCTCCGCGGTGACGGTGATCGACTCGAGCTGGGGCGTCTTGGCTTCCTGGGCGTACACCGGCACCGTCATGGAGCCGAGGAGAGCGAGGTGCACGAACAGGGTGCAGGGCTTGAGCTTCGGGACGTACGGCTTGCTCGACATGGCGGATCTCCCGGGGTTATTTGTATGGGATCGCGGCGGGGGCCGGTGCCGCGAACGCGAGTGCACTATACCCGCCTCAGCAGGTCGAGGTAGGCACCGGTCACGAGCTGGTCCTCCGCGATCCCGAGGTGGCGTAGCAGCTTGCGTGCCACGGCCATTCCGTCCTCGGGCGCCTCGTCCTCGCGCAGCACCACCTCGAGCTCGACGAAGGAACCCAGGCCCTCCACCAGATCCAGGTGCACGCGGGTACGTTCGACCAGGTACAGGCGCCTGCCCTTGACCACCCGGCCGAGGACATCGAATGCCCGCCCGAGCGTCTCGCGCAGCGCCGCCGGGTCCGCGGTCTCGGCGATCGAGTAATCGCTCAACTTCGGGCCCGCCTCGTCGGCGCGCCGGTAGTGGATCAGCTGGCCGCGGCCGTCGCCGAAGTCGCGCAGCTTGAGCCGCCCGCGGCCACAGGCGAAGAAGCAGTCGTCCTGGAAGATCTCCTCGGGGCCAGCGGTGGCGACCGAGCGGGCGCGCTCCTCGACCGCTGCGAGGTCGCCGACGCGCGCCTTGATCTCGACGTTCCTCGGCAACCGCCTAGGCCTTCAGCGCCGCGGCGATCTGCTCGAGCGCGGCCGGGTCCTCGATCGTCGTGAGGTCGCCAGGGTCGCGACCCTCGCAGATCGCCTGGATGGAGCGGCGCAGCAGCTTGCCCGAGCGCGTCTTGGGCAGGAGGGTCACGAAGCACACGCGTGCGGGCCGCGCGATCGCCCCGAGCTGCTTGTCCACCGTGGCCATGATCTCCTTCTCGTGCGCCGCGGCCGCCTCCGGCGTCGCCGTCATCGAGGCGTCCTTCACGACGGCGAAGGCCATCGGCACCTGTCCCTTGACGGCATCGGCCACGCCCACCACGGCGACCTCCGCGACGTTCGGGTGGGCCTGGACGGCCTCCTCGATCTCGCGCGTGCCGAGGCGATGGCCGGCCACGTTGATCACGTCGTCGGTGCGCCCGAGCACGAAGTAGTAGCCGTCCGCGTCGCGCGTGGCCCAGTCGAACGTGGTGTAGACCAGCTCGTCCTTGAAAGACCGGTAGTAGGTCTCGACATAGCGCTCGTCGTCGCCCCAGATCGTCGTCATCGCCCCTGGCGGCAGCGGCGGGACGAGGCACAGCACGCCCTTCTCGTTCGTCCCCACCTCGGCGCCCGTCTCCTCGTGCTTGAGCTTGACCTTGTAGCCGTAGGCCGGGAACGAGGGCGAGCCCAACTTGAGGCGCGTCTTCTGGATGCCCGGGGTTGCCGTGAGGATCGGCCAGCCGGTCTCGGTCTGCCAGTAGTTGTCGATGATCGGCACCCCGAGCGAGTCCGAGACCCATTTCGCGGTGGGCTCGTCGAGCGGCTCGCCCGCGAGGAAGAGGTAGCGCAGGCTCGAGGTGTCGTACTTCTTCATCCACGCCGGATCCTGCTTCTTCAGCACGCGGATCGCGGTGGGCGATGAGAACATCGAGGTGACCTTGTAGTCCTGCACGATCTTCCACCACACGCCCGCGTCGGGCCGCATCGGCACGCCCTCGTACATGATCGTGGTCGAGCCGTTGATGAGCGGCCCGTAGACGATGTACGAGTGGCCGACTACCCAGCCGATGTCGGAGGTGGAGAAGTAGGCCTCGCCGGGCTGGGAGCACATGATGTGCTTCATCGATGCGGCGAGCGCCACGGCGTAGCCACCGGTGTCGCGCAGCACTCCCTTGGGCAGGCCGGTCGTGCCGCTCGTGTAGAGGATGTACGAGGGCTCGTTGGACTCGAGCCACTCGATCGGCACCCTCGCGCCGGCGTGCTTCTCGCGCTGCGCCGCGTAGTCGACGTCGCGGCCGGCCACGCGGTTCATCGCCTTGTCGAGGCCGCGGTCGACGACGATCACGTGCGCGGGCGGGCTCTTCGCCAGGGCGATCGACTCGTCCACGAGGGGCTTCAACGGGATCATCTTGCCCATGCGCATCCCGGCGTCGCTGGTGACGATCACCTTGGGCTGCGCGTCGTCGATGCGGGCGGCGAGGCTCGCCGCCGCGAAGCCGCCGAAGACGACCGAGTGGATCGCGCCCAGCCGCACGGTGGCGAGCATGGCGAACACGGCCTCCGGGATCATCGGCATGTAGATCAGCACGCGGTCGCCCTTGCCCACGCCGAAGGCCTTGAGCGTCGCGGCGAAGCGGTTCACCTCGTCGCCCAGCTGCGCATAGGTGAACTTGCGCGTCTGGTCCACCTCGGTGGAGATCCACACCAGCGCGTCCTGCTTGCCGCGGTCGATCAGGTGGCGGTCCACCGCGTTGAAGCAGAGGTTGGTCTCACCGCCCGCGAACCACTTGCGGAACGGCGGGTGGGAATAGTCCAGCACCTTCAGCGGCGGCTTCCACCACTCGATCAGCTTGGCCTGGGCGCCCCAGAAGGCCTCGGGGTTGGCGATCGACCCGGCGTAGAAGCCCTGCAGCGTCGACATGGTCGAGTCGTCGCGCAGCGGCGCGAGCCTCTGCGTCGAGTCGTCGCGCAGGGGCGCGAGCTTCTGCGTGCGCGCGCCGTCGTCGCTCGCGGGGTCCGTCGTTGCCATCGGCACGATGGGCTGGGTCCTGTCGAACGCGGCCCTGTCCTGCGTCGCCTTCGCCTGCGCCGCCTTTTCCTTGGCTGCTTTCTCCTGCGCTGCTCTCTCCTGCGCCTCCTTCTCCTGCGCTGCCTTCTCCTGCGCTGCCTTCTCCTGCGCCGCCTTCTCCTTTGCCGCTTTCTCCTGCGCCGCCTTCTCCTGCGCCGCCTTCTCCTGCGCCGCCTTCTCCTGCGCCGCCTTCTCCTGCGCAGCCCTCTCCTGCGCGGCCTTCTCCTTTGCTGCTTTCTCCTGCGCCGCCTTCTCCTGCGTTGCCTTTTCGAGCGCCGCCCGGATCTCTTCGGGACGTGGAAGCTTCATGGTCCTGACGATCTCGCCGCCCTGGACCTCGCCGCCCTGGACGGGCACCGGTGGCGGTAGTTCCGGCTTGGCAACCGCCGCAGGTTTCGGCGCTGCCGCGCTCGCCCCCATCCGGTTGACGTCGACCACCAGGCGGCCACGCACCTTGCCGGCGAGCACGTCGCGCGCGCGGCCGATGGCCTCACCCAGCCCGATCTCCTCGACCATCGACTCCAGCAACAGCGGATCCAGTTCATTCGACAGCAGTGCCCACGCGCGTTCGCGCCGCTCGCGCGGCAGGATCACGCTGTTGATGCCCGCGAGCGTGACCCCGCGCAGGATGAAGGGCGCGACCGTCCCGGGGAAGTCCATGCCCTGCGCGAGTCCGCACGCGGCGACCACGCCCTCCTGCTGCGCCTGCGCGCAGGCGTTGACGAGCGTGTGGCTGCCGACCGAGTCGATGACGCCCGCCCAGCGCTCCTTCTGCAGCGGCTTGCCCGGCTGCGAGAGCGTGTTGCGGTCGATGATCTCGTGCGCGCCCAGGCGCTTGAGGTACTGGGCCTCGGCCACCTTGCCCGTGGAGGCGACGACGCGATAACCCCGGCCGGCCAGCAGCGCCACGGCGATGCTGCCGACGCCGCCAGTCGCGCCGGTCACGAGGATCTCGCCGCGCTCCTTGGTGATGCCCGCCTTCTCCAGCGCCATGACTGCGAGCGCGGAGGTGAAGCCCGCCGTGCCGATCGCCATCGCGAAGCGCGAGTTCATGCCCGCGGGGGTACGCACCAGCCAGTCGCCCTTCACACGCGCCCTGGTGGCAAGCCCACCCCAGTGCGACTCGCCCACGCCCGAGCCGGTGTTCACCACGGGGTCGCCCACCTTGAAGGCAGGATTCGAGCTCTTCTCGACCGTGCCGGCGAAGTCGATGCCGGCCACCATCGGCCAGGTGCGCACGATCGGCGAGGTGTTGGTGAGCGCGAGCGCGTCCTTGTAGTTGATGGTCGAGTGCTCCACGCGCACCGTGACGTCGCCTTCGGGCAGCGACTTCTCGTCCAGGTCGGTGACCTGGGCGCGGAACTCGGGGTCCTTGGTGAGGTACAGGGCCTTCATCATGGTCATTTCTCCAGAACGCGCGGATTGTCGGCCGAGGCGTGCTTGCGGGAAAAGTAGTCGAGGGATTGCATCTCGCGCAGGCGGCTTGCCGTGCGGCCGAACTCGTTGACCACCATGCGCTCCGGTCCCGAGTGGTCGGGCGCGGCCACCAGTTCCTCGGCCGATGCGTCGGCCGAAAGCACCAGCTTCACCCGCTGGTCGTAGAACACGTCCACGAGCCAGGTGAATCGTCGCACCACGTCGGTCTGCGAGGGCAGCATGCGCTTCACGCCGGACACAAGGACCGTATGGTATCCGCTCGCGATCTCGAGGTAGTCCACCTGCGAACGCGGCTTCTCGCACAGCTCGCCGAAGTCGAACCAGACCACGCCCTTGGCACGGCGGCGGAAGGCGATGCCGCGGCCGCCCACCTCCATCGTCCCGTCGGCGGCATAGGCCGCCTTGGTCATCGCATCGAAGAAGCGCGCGAGGCTCGCCTCGGCCTGGGCATCGGCCGGCGTGTAGTAGACCCCGAGGCTGTCGAGCAGGCGCCGGCGATGGTCGGTGCCTCCGCCCAGGTGGACCACGTCGAGGTCGCGCTTGAGGATCTCGATCGCCGGCAGGAAGCGCGCGCGCTGCAGTCCGTTGGGATAGAGGTCGTCGGGGCGGTAGTTGGAGGTCATGACCAGCACCACGCCCTTTTCGATCAGCAGCTCGAGCAGGCGCGCCAGGATCATCGCGTCGGCGATGTCGCTCACGTGGAACTCGTCGAAGGCGAGCAGGCGCAGCTCCTGTGCGATGTCGTCCGAGATGCGGTCGAGCGGGTCCTCCTCGCCGGGGAGCTTGCGCATGCGCCCATGGATCTCGCGCATGAACTCGTGGAAGTGCACGCGGCGCTTGCGCCGGTGGCGCGACACCTTGTAGAAGGCGTCCATCATCAGCGACTTGCCGCGCCCCACTCCGCCCCAGATGTAGATCCCCCGCGGCGGCTTGCGGCCCGCGCCCAGGTTGGTGACGAGGCGATTGAGCTTCCCGGCGCGGTACTGCCGGTACTCCTCGAGCTGCTCGAACAGGCCCTGCAGCTTCTCCAGCACCTGGAGCTGCTCGCTGTCGGTCTGGAAATCGCCGCGCTGGCTGAAGTGCCAGTACCACTCGACCGGGCCGCCGAACTCGGTCGCGTCGACCTCGGTGTCGCGCGGCTCGGGAATCCCGAACTGCTCGGCGGAGGCCGGATCGGTCACCGGAAGGTCTCCACTGCGCAGGCCATGGATGCGGACGTCACGCGTTCAGCGTGCGCTTGTCCACCGCGAGCGCCGCTTCGCGCACGACTTCGGACAGCGTCGGGTGGCCGTGGCAGATCCGCGCGATGTCCTCCGCGGCGCCCTTGAACTCCATCACGGTGACGCCTTCCTGGACGAGATCGGAGGCGTGCGCGTGGATGATGTGCATGCCGAGCACGCGGTCGGTCGCGGCGTCGGCGACGATCTTCACGAAGCCGGTGGACTGGCCCGTGCCGAGCGCGCGGCCGTTGATCGAGAACGGGAACTGGCCGGTGCGCACCGCGACCCCTTCGGCCTTGCACTGCTGCTCGGTCTTGCCGACCCAGGCGATCTCGGGCGAGGTGTAGATGATCCAGGGGATGCAGTCGTAGTCGATGTGCGGCTTCTGGCCCGCGATGATCTCGGCCACCATCACGCCCTCGTCCTCGGCCTTGTGGGCGAGCATCGGGCCGCGGACGACATCGCCGATGGCATAGACGTCGGGCAGGTTCGTGCGGCAATGCGAATCGACCTCGATGAAGCCGCGCTCCGTGACCTTGAGCCCCACCCCGGCGGCGTTGAGGCCGTCGGTGTTGGGCACGCGCCCGACCGACACCACCAGCTTGTCGCACTCGAGCTTCTGCGCCGCGCCCTTGTCGTCGGTGTACTCGACCACCACGCCCTTCTTCGCGCTCACCTTGTCGATCCTGACGCCCAGCTTGATGTCGAGGCCCTGCTTGGTGAAGACCTTCCAGGCTTCCTTCGCGATGGATTCGTCGCACGCGCCCAGGAACGCGGGCAGCGCTTCGAGGACGGTCACCTCGGCGCCGAGGCGACGCCAGACGCTGCCCAGCTCCAGCCCGATCACGCCGGCGCCGATCACGCCCAGCTTTTTCGGCGTGGCACCGAAGGCGAGCGCGCCTTCGTTGTCGCAGACGGTGACGTTGTCCACGGCAATGCCGGGCAGGTGGCGAGCCTTCGAGCCCGTGGCCACGATCACGTGCCTGGCCTGCACGGTGTCGGTGCCGCCCGGCCCGGCGACCTCGATGGTGTAGCCGTCGCCGCCGGAAACGAAGCGGCCGAATCCCTGTAGCCAGGTCACCTTGTTCTTCTTGAAGAGGAACTCGATGCCCTTGGTCATCTTCTCGACGATCGCGTCCTTGCGGCCCTGCATCTTCCCCAGGTCCACCCTGGCGCCGGTCACCGAGATGCCGTGGTCCTCGAGGTGGTGCGAGACCTTCTCGTATTCCTCGGAGGAGGCGAGCAGGGCCTTGGACGGGATGCAGCCCACGTTCAGGCACGTGCCGCCGAGCTTCAGCTGGTCCCTGGGGTTCTTCCAGCCCTCGATGCAGGCGGTGTTGAGGCCCAGCTGGGCGGCGCGGATGGCGGCGATGTAGCCGCCAGGCCCGGCACCGATCACGACGACGTCGAATGATTGCGGCATTTTGAGTTTTCCGTTCGTTGCCAGCGCTTAGAATCGGGTCATGGCATTTTCGCTGGACCCGGTCCGCCACGCCTCGGAGCTGGTAAACCAGGGCAGACTACCAGAGGCGAGGGAAGCCCTCCGCCAGGTGCTCGCCGGGGCGCCGGCCCACGCGGAGGCCCTGCATCTTGCGGGCATGGTCGAGTTCCTCGACGGCGCGCCCGCGGCCGCCGTGCCGTTGCTGCGGCGCTCCGTGGAGGCCGCGCCGAGGGTCGCTTTCGCGTGGTCGAACCTCGGCGTCGCACTCACGGCCATGGGCGATTGTAGCAATGCCCTCGACTGCTTCCAAAGGACGCTCGAGCTCGAGCCGCGCAATGCCGCCGCGATGAAGAACATGGGCATCGCGCTGCGGCGCCTCAAGCGCTTCGACGAGGCGATGGCGAGCTTTCGCCGCGCGGCGCAGCGCGAGCCCAACGACGCGGAGCTGCATCGCGAGGTCGGCGACCTGCTCATGGACATGGGCCGGCCCGCCGAGGCGCTGTCGCGCTATGATCGCGCGCTTGCATCACGCCCCAACGATGCGGCCGCGCATCACAACCGCGGCTTCGCGGCCTGGCGCTCCGGAGATGCCCAGCGCGCCGAGCGCGACCTGCGGCGGGCGATCGAGCTCTCCCCGCGGTTCGCCCGCGCGCACAACACCCTGGGCGCCATCCTCGTGGACCTCGGGCGCGCGGATGAAGCCGAGCGCTGCCAGGCGCAGGCGATCGCGATCGAGCCAGGCAACGCCGCCTTCCATAACGAGCACGGCATAGCCCTCGAGGCGCTCGGCCGGCGCGAGGAGGCGATCGCCTCCTATGACCGCGCGCTCGAGCTCGAGCCGGGCTACGCGCGCGTGCTCGAGAACCGCGGCGCGGCGAAGTACGAGCTCAAGCGCCACGACGAGGCGCTGGCCGACTACGAGCGCGCCGCCGAGCTGGCGCCCGGCGAGTATTGCGGCAACCTGCTGCACCTGCGCCTGGACCTTTGCGACTGGAAGGGGTTCGACGAGCTGGTCGCCGAGCTGGCGCGAGGCGACGCACGCGACTGGTCGGTGGCGCGCCTCTATCCCGCGTACTACGTGGGACTCACCCCGGCGGCACAGCGCGCCGTGGCCGAGAGGTTTTCGGCCGACCTGCTCAAGGCCACGCCGGCCCGGCCGTGGACCGGCCCCACGCGACGCACCCGGCCATTGCGCGTGGGCTACTTCTCGGCCGACATGCGCGACCACCCCGTGGGCCACGTGCTCGCCCCGCTCATCGAGCGCCACGATCCCGCGCGCGTCGAGGCCATCGCCTTCTCCTTCGGTCCGCCCACGCGTGACGACGTGCGCGTTCGACTCGAGGGCGCGTTCCATCGATTCCACGACCTGCGTGGCGAGAGCCCGGCGGCCGTCGCGGCGCGCGCCCGGGAGCTCGAGCTCGATGTCGCGGTCGACCTGATGGGCCACACGAAGGGCGCGCGGCCCGCGATCTTCGCCCATCGCGCCGCACCGGTGCAGGCGCAATACCTCGGCCTTCCGGGAACGATGGGCGCCCCGTTCATCGACTACCTGGTCGCCGACTCGACCGTGGTTCCCGCCGATGCCGTGCAGCACTACACCGAGAAGCTCGCATGGGTCCGCGGAGTCGCCCTGGTCGGCGATCCGGACCGCGCCATCGCGCCGGCGCCGACACGCGCGGAAGCCGGCCTGCCGCAGGCGGGCACGGTGTTCTGCTGCTTCTGCAAGAACACCAAGATCACGCCCGACGTGTTCGCGGCGTGGATGCGCATCCTCGCCGCCGTCGACGGCAGCGTGCTCTGGCTCTCCCAGGTCGGGGCCACGCCGACGCGCAACCTGCTCGCCGAGGCCGCGCGGCAAGGCATCGCTCCCGGGCGCCTGGTGTTCGCGCCACGCGTCCTGCACATCTCGGAGCACCTCGCGCGGATGGGGGTGGCCGACGTCTTCCTCGACACCTTCCACTACACGGGACACGTGACGACCAGCGATGCGCTCTTCGCGGGCCTCCCGGTGGTCACGCGCCTGGGCGATGCGTTCCCTGCCCGCGTCTCGGCGAGCCTGCTCGTTGCGGCGGGAGTTCCGGAGCTCGTCGCGCGCTCGGCTGCCGAATACGAGGCGCTCGCAGTCGCGCTCGCGCGCGACCCCACGAGACTGCGTGGGTATCGCGAACGGTTGGTCCATGCGCGCACGCTCAGTGCCGTGTTCGATCCGTCCAGCCTCGCCCGCGACCTCGAGGACCTCTACGACCGCATGGCCGAGCGCCATCGCACGGGGCTCGCCCCCGACCATATCCGGCTGGAAGCGCCCCGCTAGGCCGGCTGGGGAATCCACTCCGCAGGCTCGCGCCAAAGCGAGGGATCGGGAAGGAAAGCGCGAGGCTCCGGGGCTTCGAGCAACGCTGCCGCCGCGTCGCCGAGGTCGAGGCCGAGATGCTCCCGCGCCGCGGCCACGCCACCGTCCTGGTAATTCGCCGCGCGGGCGAATGAGGCGAACCGCGGCCAGTCGGCCGACAGTTGCTCGACCAGGATGCGCGCCAGGTCGTAGGACAGCTCGTTGCCGTCGTCCTGCCGCCGGAACGACTTGCCCGACCAGAACTGCTGCACCTCGTCCGGGCCCCAGAACCTGAGGTGGCGCCGGCGCATGTCGGCAGCTGTGTGCACCGCGTTGCCGGCGATGGTCACGCGGTGCTCGGTATTCACCGCGAGACCTTCGTTGAGCCATAGTGGCAGCGGCAGGTGCGAGAGGCAGCCGTGCGTCATCTCGTGCGCGATGACCGGCTCCATCGACGTCAGGTCGTGGCGCAGGCTGATGTAGTGACCGCATCCCTGCGTGATGTGCATGCCGCTCGAGAGTGCGAACTCGCCGCCATCGGGGTGGTAGATCGAGGCATACTCGTAATAGGCCTCGGGCTCGTCGAAGAGAATCAGCAGATCCTTGCCCAGCTCCGGCTTCACCGCCACGCCGTCGAGCACCTTGACGATGCGCCGCAGCGTGCGTTCCATGAATTCGAGCGCCCGTCGCGCATCCGCCGGCGCGAGGCTGGAGAGCACCATCGCGGTGGCGCCCTCCTCGAGCCTGAAGCCGGGCGGCATCGCATCGCGCATGTGCAGCAGCCAGGCGCGCTCGCAAGCGCCCCAGGCGGCCCCGTGCTCGCCGTCGGGAAGCGCTGCCATCCATGCCTCCACCGCGTTCCAATCCAGGATCGGGAACCGCTTGGACGGATCAAGGTTCGCAGCGAACGCGAAGGCCGCTCCGCCGCCGGGCGCGGAGATCGCCTCGGGAGCGAGGGCAGGCGCCGCGGGTGCTTCGCCCTTCTGCGGCCCCGACAGCAGCGAGCGCAAGCGATCGAACATCGCTAGCGCAGCCAGATCCGTGCGATGTGCACGCCCAGCCCGGCGCACAGGCCCGCCGCGAGCGGCGGGACGTGCTTCAGCAGCAGTGGCGGGTGCTTGGCAAGGCGAAGCAGCCAGAGGGTCGACGCGACCGCCACGCCCACGGCGATCGACACCGCGAAATGGCGCGGGATGTAGAGCGCGAGCACGGCGTTCAGGAACACCGCGAGGAAGCCGGTCATCAGCGCCCCGGCGACGAAAAAGACCAGGCGCCGCAGCAGCACCGCGGGGCGCAGGGCGCTCTTGCGGCGCCCCACTCAGAGGTCCAGCAGCATCCGCGCCGGGTCCTCGAGCGCTTCCTTCATCGCCACGAGCGACAGCACCGCCTCGCGCCCGTCGATGATGCGATGGTCGTACGAGAGCGCGAGGTAGTTCATCGGGCGGACGACGACCTGGCCGTTCTCCACCACCGCGCGATCCTTCGTGGCGTGCACGCCGAGGATGGCGCTCTGCGGCGGGTTGATGATCGGCGTGGAGAGCATCGAGCCGAAGACGCCGCCGTTGGTGATCGAGAACGTCCCGCCGGTGAGCTCCTCGAGGGTGATCTTGCCGTCCTTGGCGCGCTTGCCGAAGTCGGCGATGGCGAGCTCGATCTGCGCGATCGACATCTGGTCGGCGTTGCGCAGGATCGGAACCACGAGGCCGCGCTCGCTGCCCACCGCGATGCCCACGTCGTAGTAGCCGTGGTAGACGATGTCGGTACCGTCGACCGAGGCATTCACGACCGGATACTTGCGCAGCGCGTGCACCGCGGCCTTCACGAAGAACGACATGAAGCCCAGCTTCACGCCGTGCTCCTTCTCGAACTTCTCCTTGTAGCGGGTGCGCAGGTCGATCACCGGCGCCATGTTGACCTCGTTGAAGGTCGTGAGGATGGCGGCGGTGGACTGCGACTGGATCAGGCGCTCGGCCACGCGCTGGCGCAGGCGCGTCATCGGCACGCGCTGCTCGGAGCGGGAGCCGGCGGGAATCGAGACCGGGGCCGGCGCGGGCTTTGCCGCGGCAGGCGCCGCGGCGGGTGCGGCGCCGGCACCGAGCACGTCGCCCTTGGTCACGCGGCCATCGCGGCCGCTGCCCTGGACGCTCGCGGTGTCGATGCCCTTCTCGGCCGCGATCTTCGCCGCGGAGGGAGATGCGGCGGGCGCTGCCGCAGCCTTGGCCGCGGCAGGTTGCGCCGCCTTCGCGGGATCGGTGGCCGCCTTGGCAGGGGCCGCGGCGGCCGCGGCCTTGCCCTCGGTGTCGATCACCGCGATGACTTCACCGCTGGTCACGCTGTCGCCGTCGTTCTTCACGATCCTGGCGAGCACCCCGTCGACGGGCGCCGGCAGCTCGAGCACGACCTTGTCGGTCTCGACGTCGATCAGGTTCTCGTCGCGCTTCACCGCCTCGCCGGCCTTCTTGCGCCAGGCGACCAGCGTTGCCTCCGAGACGGACTCGGACAGTTGCGGGACCTTCACTTCGACTTGCATGGCGATCGTCCTTTTCGTGGCGGCTCAGGCCGCCTCTTTCTTGGAGGCGGCATCCCAGCCGAGAGCCGCGTCCACCAGCGCCTTCTGCTGTTCGGCGTGCAGCTGCGCGTAGCCCACCGCAGGCGAGGCCGACGACGGACGCCCGGCGTACGACAGGGTCTGCTCGGGACGCAGGTGGCGCAGCAGGTAGTGCTGGATGCGGTGCCAGGCGCCCTGGTTGCCCGGCTCCTCCTGCGCCCAGACGATGCTCTTCGCGTTCGAGTACAGGTCGACCTGCGCCTGGAACTCGTCGTGCGGGAACGGATAGAGCTGCTCGAGGCGGACGACGGCGATGTCCTCGATCGCGCGCTTGGCGCGCTCGGCGACGATGTCGTAGTACACCTTGCCGGAGCAGAAGATCACGCGCTTCGCCTTCTTGGCCGCGATCCTGTCGGTCTCGGGGATGATCACCTGGAAGCCGCCCGAGCTGAGGTCGGAGAGCTGCGAGCCGGCCTCCTTCTTGCGCAGCAGGCTCTTGGGCGTCATCACGATGAGCGGTTTCCTCATCGGGCGGTTCACCTGGCGGCGGATCATGTGGAAGAACTGCGCCGCGTTCGACGGCACGCACACCTGGATGTTGTGGTCGGCGCAAAGCTGCAGGAAGCGCTCGAGGCGGGCCGAGGAGTGCTCCGGGCCCTGCCCTTCGTAGCCATGCGGCAGGTACATCGTGAGGCCGCACATGCGTCCCCACTTCGCCTCGCCCGAGGCGATGAACTGGTCCACCACCACCTGGGCGCCGTTCACGAAGTCGCCGAACTGCGCTTCCCAGATGACGAGCTCGTAG
>Ga0111539_10001071_pt1 | contig 36121 bp, 24 predicted proteins | sample RhiMethybrSRZTD1_FD_79667 | JGI IMG/M metagenome (GOLD analysis project Ga0111539, IMG submission 79667) | Populus rhizosphere microbial communities from Tennessee, USA - Rhizosphere MetaG P. TD hybrid SRZTD1 (version 2) (version 2) | ecosystem: Host-associated > Plants > Roots > Rhizosphere >...
ATTCTACTCAGCTTGGCGGCATCTACCGGTCTGACGATGCGGGCGAGAGCTGGCAACGTGTCGGCACTGACCGGCGCGCGTGGGCTCGTGGCAGCGACTTCGCCGAGATCGACGTCGATCCACGCAACAAAGAGATCGTCTACACGGCGGCAATCGCAGCTTATCGCTCGACTGACGGCGGAAAGACCTGGACGGCGTTCAAAGGCGCGCCGGGCGGCGATGATTACCACACGCTTTGGATCAACCCCGAGAACCCCGACATCATGTTGCTCGCCACCGATCAGGGCGCCGTCGTCAGTGTGAACGGCGGCGAGACGTGGAGCTCGTGGTACAACCAACCGACCGCGCAGTTTTATCACGTCATCACTGACAATCAGTTTCCTTACTGGGTTTACGGCGGCCAGCAGGAGAGTGGTTCTGCGGGTGTGAAGAGTCGTGGCGACAACGGTGCAATCACTTTTCGCGACTGGCGCACTGTCGGTGTTGAAGAGTACGGCTACGTTGCGCCGGATCCGTTGCATCCGAATCTGATTTACGGCGGCAAGGCCACGCGTTTCGATATGACAACGGGCCAGGTTCAAAACGTCGCGCCCGAAATTCTGCGCAGTGGAAAGTACAGATTTCTTCGCACGGCGCCGATACTCTTCTCACCGGTTGATCCCACCGTGCTTTATCTCGCGGGCAATGTGTTGTTCAAAACCACGAATGGTGGTTCAAGCTGGGACGTCATCAGTCCCGATCTCTCGCGGGAGAAACCTGAAGTGCCGGCAAGTATAGGTATCTTTCGTCGCCCTGAGATGGCAACGCAACCACGGCGTGGCGTGATTTACGCCGTTGCGCCGTCGCCTAAAGATATCAATGTGATCTGGGCGGGCACGGACGATGGTCTGATTCACCTCACAAAAGATGGCGGCAAGAACTGGAAGAATGTAACGCCGCCGGCAATCGACTCATGGAGCAAGATCTCACAGATTGATGCCAGTCACTTCGACGTCAACACTGCTTACGTCGCCGTAAACCGGATCAGGTTGGACGATCAAAAACCGCACATCTATCGCACGACCGACGGCGGTACGAGCTGGCAGGAAATTGTCACCGGGCTGCCGGATGGTCCAGTCAACACCGTCAAAGAAGATCCGCAGAAACGTGGTTTGCTGTTTGCCGGAACGGAGCTCGCTGTTTTCTTTTCGCTCAACGATGGAAAGAGTTGGCAACCGCTTCGTCTCAACATGCCGGCGACGTCGATTCGTGATCTCGTGATTCACAACGACGACGTTGTAGTCGGCACGCACGGGCGCTCGTTCTGGATACTCGACGACATCACACCATTGCGCCAACTCGGCGAAACGGTGATTAACTCACCGGTCCATCTCGTCGCGCCGCAGGTCGCGTATCGCGTCCAGCGCAACGCAAATACCGACACGCCGCTGCCGATCGAAGAGCCCGCCGGCCAAAATCCGCCCGACGGCGCAATCATCAACTACTATCTAAAAAACAATCCCACGACACCGGTTACGCTCGAGATCACTGATAATGCCGGTCAAGTCGTTCGGCGTTTTTCGAGTGCCGACAAACCAATGCCGGTGAACATGAACGATTATCCCATCACGGAATATTGGCTTCGCCCGCCACAAATGCTCGTCGCGAAGGCAGGAATGCAGCGGTTCGTGTGGGATTTGAAATACGCACCGCCGGCGGCGTTTGGACACGGCTTTCCGATCTCAGCAATTTACCGCGACACGCCGCTATACCCGCTCGGGCCATCTGTGATGCCAGGCAGCTATACCGTCAAACTGACGGCGAATGGCAAGACGCTCACGCAGCAGCTACTCGTAAAAATGGATCCGCGTGTCACGGCCCCGCTGCAAGATCTGAAAACGCAGTTCGCCCTCTCGCTTGATGCTTACAAAGGGATGCAGCAAACTTTCGCTAGCGTGGAGCAGATTAGAAAACTGCGGACTCAGATAAGAGCCGCGATCGAACGCGCGGATCGAGGTCCACTGGCCGAAGCGCTGGGTGCACTCGATAAGAAAGCGGCTGCGATTGGCGGTGAAGGACGCGGCGATGGCGGTTCGCCAGGATTGCCCGGTGGAACGATCGACATACGTGAGCCAAATCTCACGCGCTTGAACGGCGGTTTTTCTTCCCTGCTCGAGCACCTGCAAAGCGCCGATATGGCGCCGACACAACCAACGTTAACCGCTGCAAGCGAATTGCAGAAAACACTGCAGAAGTTGCTGGCAGACTGGGAAGCGTTGAAGACAACCGACGTGGCGACAATTAACCAGCAACTGCGTGCGGCAAATCAGCCGGTGCTGAATCCGTGATGGACGGTTCTCATCCAATCATTCTGTATGACGGGGTCTGTGGACTGTGCAATCGACTGGTCCAATTTTTATTGAAACATGATCGGCACGGCCGTCTGCGATTCGCTTCACTGCAAAGCGATTTCGCCGCAAAGGTATTGCAGCGACACGGCATCGATCCAAAAGATCTCGATACGCTTCATGTCATCGAGAACTTCGAGCAACCCGGTGAGCGCGTTCTGCAACGATCGGACGCGATTCTCCGGGCCGGCCGCAAACTCGGAGGACTCTGGTCTGCATTGTCGTCATTAGGCAAAGTCGTCCCCCGCCCACTTCGCGATGTCGTCTACCGCTTCGTCGCCCAAAATCGTTATCGCGTCTTTGGCAAATACGACACCTGCATGCTGCCCGACCCAAAACAAAGGAACAGATTTCTCGATGTTTAAATCCGTATTCATCTGTGTTTTTCTGTGGCTAATATTCTTTATGCCTCAAACACCGCAATACGATCTCCTGATCAGAAACGGCCGCATCGTCGACGGTACCGGACGCGCCGGTTACGTTGCCGACGTTGCGGTCAAAGGCGATCGCATCGTGAAGATCGGCCACTTATCGAAGGCCACTGCCACGCGCACGATCGACGCACAGGGTCTCGTCGTCGCGCCCGGATTCATCGATATGCTCGGCCAGTCAGAAACGTACCTGCTGATCGATCCACGCGCGATGAGCAAAGTGATGATGGGAGTAACAACTGAGATCACCGGCGAGGGCGAGTCGATCGCGCCCATAAACGAACGCCAGATCAAAGAGCAGGAAGACTTTCTCAGGCGATTCAATCTCACCATCGACTGGCGCACACTCGACGAATACTTCAAACGCCTCGACAAACAAGGATCCGGAGTAAATCTCGGCACGTTTGTCGGTGCGACTCAAGTGCGCGAATACGTCATCGGCTACGACGATCGGCCGCCGACGCCGCCGGAACTGGAGCAGATGAAGAAGCTCGTGGCCGATGCGATGCGTGATGGCGCGCTCGGTCTTTCCACTTCGCTGCAATACGTTCCGGCACGCTTCGCAAAGACGGACGAGCTGGTTGAGCTCGCCAAAGTGGCACAACAGTACGGCGGCATTTACGCCACCCATCAACGCAGCGAAGCAAACACGATTGACGCCTCGCTCGACGAAGTTTTTGAGATCGCGCAGAAAGCGAAGATCCCGGTCGAGATCTGGCACCTCAAGACAGCCTACAAGAAAAACTGGGGCCGCATGCCGCAGGTGCTGAACCGGATCAAGCAGGCGCGCGATCGCGGTCTGGACGTCACCGCCGATATTTACCCCTATATCGCAGGCAGCACAGCGCTGAGCGCGTGTCTTCCGCCGTGGGCACTCGAGGGTGGAACTGACAAGATGCTCGCTCGTCTTCGCGATCCGCAAACGCGCCAACGCCTGAAGACGGAAATATCTCAGGAGCAAACAACCTGGGAGAACATCTATCTCGGCAGTGGTGGACCAGGCGGTGTGCTGATTGGTTCGGTTGTGAATCGTGAGCTGGAGGCGTTACAGGGCAAACGCATTTCGGAGATCGCTGAGCAACAGAAAAAGGATCCGCTCGATGCGGTATTCGATCTGATCCTCGCAGACCACGGTCAAACCGGCGCGATCTATTTCATGATGAGTGAAGACGACATGCGCGCTGCGATGAAATCGCCGCTCGTAAGTTTCTGCACTGACAGTGGATCGCGAGCAACGGATGGGCCACTGGCAGGTTCGAAGTCTCACCCGCGTGGTTGGGGCAGTTATCCACGGATACTCGGTCGTTACGTGCGCGATGAGAAGCTGTTAACGCTCGAAACCGCGATTCATAAAATGAGCGGAGCGCCCGCGGCTCGCGTCGGCTTGAAGGAACGCGGATTAATCAGGGAAGGAATGTACGCGGATATCACCGTCTTTGATCCGGCGAAAGTCATCGACACCGCAACCTTCGAATCTCCAAACCAATATCCGACGGGCATCGAGTACGTTTTGGTTAACGGAAAGATCAGCGTAGATAAAGGACAGCGCACAGGGGTACTTGGCGGGCGTGTGCTTCGCGGACCTGGTTATAGACAGGATTGACAGGATTTTTCAGGATGAACAAGATAAAATCCTGTCAATCCTGAAGCATCCTGTAAATCCTGTCTAACTACACCTTAATAAACACGCGCTTCCGGTACAGCAACCACATCAAAAACAACCACAGCAAAATAAACGTTATCGCATAAGCAAGCGACGCGTTGATCGGCGCGGCCCAGGATAAAAACATGTTTCGAAAGATCCACCCCTGAACCTTAAACAACCCCATTAACTTAACCATCAATCCCGTCCCGACAAACAGCGCCAACGCGTTCACACCGAACACCTCAAACGGCCACGCCCAACGTCTATAACCTTTGATATCAATCAACCAATAGCAAAGTGCGAGAAACTGCAGCGCGAGTCCGGCAGTAAAGAGCACGTAAGAACTGGTCCACAACGCCTTATTGATCGGAAAGAACGGATTCCACGCCCAGCCCACCACGACACACACTGCTCCCGCCACGAACATTCCAACAACCTTCTCGATTCGTGGCCGCTCGCTGCGCAACCAGTGCCCCGTCAAAATTCCGAAGAGCGTTGTCGCTACTGCAGGAAACGTGCTGAGCAAACCTTCCGGATCGTAGACCTTTCCCTGTCTCCAGATGTGCTGGCCCAGAAGCACGCGATCGATAAACGATGCAATGCTACCTTCCTTGCTCAAATCGCCGGGCGCATATCCCGGCGCTGCGAGTCGCGTCATCACGAGGCAGTAAACAATGAGCAGCGCGACAGCGATCAGGAACTGCGTTCTGACTTTCGTCGTTAGGAAGATCAGCGAAGCAATCAGATAACAGAGCGCGATTCGCTGTAGCACGCCGGCAATGCGGATAGTCCCAAGTTGAAAATATGGAAAGCCGTTTAGAAACAGTCCGAGTCCGAAGATGATCGCAGTGCGTTTGATTACCTTGAAATACAGATCGCGCTTTACGCTTCCCTCCTCGACGCGACGCGCAAACGCCAGCGTGATCGAAACACCGACAATAAAGAGGAAGAACGGAAACACCAGATCGGTCGGCGTCCAACCATTCCATTCGGCGTGTTGCAGAGGCCAGTAGATGCTGGACCATGTGCCGGGATTGTTTACCAGCACCATTCCGGCGATCGTGATTCCGCGAAAGACATCAAGGGAGACGAGACGGGACATAGGCCACAGATTATACAGATAAATCCGTCTCCGAATCCGTGTTTATCCGTGTTACAGTATTACCTCGTCAACATGTCCTTAATGCTTACCGAGATCGCCGAGCAGCCGGCCGCACTCGAGCGCACGATTGCGGAGGAACGGACCAAGATCTCCAAACTCGGAAACGCGCTTAAGTCGCGCGATATTCATCTGATCGTTCTCGTCGCTCGCGGCAGTTCTGACAACGCCGCACTCTTCGGCCGCTACCTGCTCGAAATAACGACCGGCATTCCAGTCTCACTTTCGGCGCCATCAGTACACACGATCTACAACGCTGACTTGAGATTGGACCATGCGCTCGTTGTCGGAGTTTCCCAATCAGGCGAAGGCGAAGACATCAACCGCGTACTCGAAAACGCCCGGGCGTCTGGCGCATACACAATCGGCATCACCAACGAGCCGGGCTCTTCGATGACGACGATCGTCGACGAAACGCTGTTGACGCATGGCGGCAAAGAACGCTCGGTCGCAGCGACCAAGACCTTCACGGGTCAAATGCTCCTCTTTTATATGCTGGCGGCAGAGTTAGCGCAAAAATCCGTGCCGTTCTCGTATGAAGCGATTCCGGAGTTCGTCTCCCAGGCGCTGGAGCAAAGACCCGCGATACTCGAGCTCGTGCAACGTTATGTCTTCATGGAAAACTGCGTCGTCGTCGGACGCGGGTTGGCGTATGCGAATGCATATGAGCTGGCGCTGAAGTTGATGGAGACTTGTTACGTCGTCGCCGAGCGATTCTCATCAGCAGACTTTTTGCACGGGCCGCTCGCGATGGTGGAGCGACATTTTCCGGTGATACTCTTCGCGCCGCCGGGGGTGATGTTGCCTGGGGTGAAGAGTCTGATCGAACGTTTGCGGGAACTACACGCTGATACCCTTGCGATCACGAGCGATCTCGAAGCCGCGCGGATGTGTACACGTTCGATCGTGATGCCATGCGCGATCGATGAATTCCTCGCGCCAATTCCGTACATAGTTCCGGGTCAACTGTTCGCAGCTCTGTTGGCGGAAGCAAAGGGTTTGAATCCCGACTCTCCGCGCTCCCTATCAAAAGTGACCAGAACACTTTGAGAGATGCCACAAGAAGCACAGAAAACACAAAATGCCTGTTTAAGAGATTCGCGGTGGAACTCTTTTGTGTTTCTTGTGCCTCTTTGTGGCTAAGAACGACATGAACATTGAACTGAAAGACTTGTCGCACAATCCGGTCTACGCGCAAGTTCGCGAACAGATCGACAACCAGATCCGCAACAAAACCCTCACCTCCGGCGAATCCCTTCCTTCTCCCGCCGCGCTGGCCCAAAAACTCTCAGTCGACAAAGGCGAAATCCAACGCGCCTACTTCGAACTCGAACAACTCGGCCTGATCATCAAATCCGCCGGCAAAGACTTCCTCGGCAAACCGAGAACCGATTACAGGGTGCGTTAACACAGTAACGCGGATCGGTGCTATCCTTCACTGCGCTTTTGCTTGCGAAAGTGGCGGAATTGGCAGACGCGCCAGACTTAGGATCTGGTACCGAAAGGTGTGGGGGTTCGAGTCCCCCCTTTCGCACCATTAGCTGAATCAAAAATGAAAACTGAACTAATTGAGCTCTCTCCAACTCGCAAGGAGATCAAAATCGAAATCGATCCGGCGCAGATACGCAGTGCTCTCGATCGTGTCAGCGCGCAGTACAGCAAGGCAGCGAACGTCCCGGGCTTTCGTCCCGGACACGCTCCTACTTCCGTCGTGCGCGCCCGCTATAAAACGGAAATACGAACCGAAGTGCTGCGCGAACTGCTTCCGGAAGCTGTTACCAATGCCATCCACGAGCACTCGCTGGCTGCTCTCGGCGAGCCGAACGTCGAGCTTGATAACACCGCGGCTCTCGAAAAGCTGGGCGAAGAACCGCTGACGCTCAAAGTCGGCGTCGAAGTGCTGCCTGAAATAAAACTCGAGACTTATAAAGGACTCGAAGTCACGCGTCGTAAACGACCGATCACGGACGAAGACGTCGAAAAAATGATCGACAACGTGCGCGATGGTTACGCGACACTCGAACCTGTCGAGGATCGGCCTTCGCAACTCGGCGACACGGTAACGGTCAATGCTCTCGGCAACTTTGTCGACGAACCTGAAGCGGAAGACATCAAAGTTGACGACGTCGAGGTGGTGCTCGGTGGTCCGGGTGTGCAGAAAGAGTTCACCGATAACCTCACCGGGGTCAACGCCGACGATACGCGTACTTTCGAGGTCGAGTATCCGGCAGACTTTACTTCACCCGGCCTGGCAGGCAAGAAGGTCAAGTATACAACCAATATCACGTCGGTTCGACAAAGAGAGCTACCCGAAATAGACGACGAATGGGTCAAGAGTTTGAGTGAAGAATTTGATTCAGTGGAAACGTTTAAGTCAAAGGTCCGCGAGGATCTCGAAACAAGAGCAACCGCTGAGTCTGATCACAACCTGCGCGACGGAGTGATACGGAAGCTGCTCGACGCGCACCAGTTTGAAGTACCGCAAAGTCTGATCGAGCAGCAGACGCAAACTCGCCTTGAGGGCGTGGTGCGCCAGATGATGAGTCGCGGCATCGATCCGCGCAGCCAGCAACTCGATTGGGAGCGCGCACGTGAAGAATTGAAAGGTCAGGCAGAGGAAGATGTGCGCTCTTCGATGCTGCTCGACAAGATCGCAGACACCGAGAATATCGACGTCACCGACGAAGAAATCGAGGCCGAGATCGAATCGATCGCAAGTGCTTCACGACAAACAAAAGAACAAGTACGTGCTGCCTTGACAAAGAATGGAGGCGAACGTAGCATCGCGCACAGATTGCGCAGTCGTAAAGCGCTTGAACTCTTAGTTGAAAACGCAAACATCACAGACGCTGAATGGACCGAAGCAAAGGAACCGGAAGAAGCGCCGAAGGATGACCAGTAAGTAACAAGTTCCTTGAAGAGGTTAGACAGTATGGCTCTAGTCCCAATGGTCGTCGAGCAAACTTCGAGAGGCGAGCGCGCCTTCGATATCTACTCACGACTGCTGAAAGACAATATTATTTTCCTGGGTACCCCGATCGACGATCAGATTGCCAACCTAATCGTAGCCCAACTGTTATTTCTCGAAGCCGAAGATCCCGAAAAAGACATCAACGTATACATCAATTCACCTGGTGGTTCGATCACAGCCGGTATGGCGATCTACGACACGATGCAATTCATTCGCCCGGATGTTACGACCATTTGCGTCGGACAATGTGCATCGATGGGGGCTCTCTTGTTGGCCGCGGGCGCAAAAGGAAAACGCTTCGCACTCCCTAACTCGCGTATTCTCATTCACCAACCCTCAGGCGGATCACAAGGCCAGGCAACGGACATCCGCATTCAAGCAGAAGAGATCCTGCGAATGCGCGAACTCACCTCCCAAATTATCGCCAAGCACACCGGACAGTCTTACGAAAATGTCGAACGTGATGTTGAACGCGATAAAATTATGTCTGCCATGCAGGCCAAGGAATATGGTTTAATAGACGAGGTCATCGCGCACCGCGAGTAGTCCCGGACGGCGCGGTCCCCCAAAGGAGCTTTCATCGCGAGATTATGGTGAGACGAACTGATGATACTCTGCGCTGCTCGTTCTGCGGCAAGTCGCAAAACGAAGTGAAGAAGCTCATTGCAGGACCCACTGTCTACATCTGCAACGAGTGCATCGACATCTGCAACGAGATCATCACCGACGATCAACAGGCAGAGTCAGTCGCCACCCGCCCGCCACTTCCGAAGCCCGGAGAGATTAAAAACTTTTTAGATGAATACGTGATCGGCCAGGAGGAAACGAAGAAGCGCCTGGCCGTCGCTGTGTATCAGCACTACAAGCGTATCGAACTCGGTCGTCGTCGTTCAGACGTTGAGATTCAGAAAGCTAACATCCTGCTGATCGGGCCGACCGGCACGGGTAAGACGTTGCTGGCGCAAACGCTCGCTCGCATGCTCGCAGTTCCCTTCACTATCGTCGATGCGACCACGTTGACTGAAGCGGGTTATGTCGGTGAAGACGTCGAGAACATCATTCTGAAGTTGCTCCAGGCCGCGAACGGCGACGTCGAACGCGCGCAACAAGGCATCATCTATATTGACGAGGTCGACAAGATTTGTCGTAAGGACGAGAACCCGTCGATCACGCGCGACGTATCCGGCGAGGGAGTGCAGCAGGCGCTGCTGAAGATACTCGAAGGCACGGTCGCAAATGTTCCGCCACAGGGCGGTCGTAAACATCCTCACCAGGAATTCTTCCCGGTTGACACGACCAACATTCTCTTCATCTGCGGTGGCGCGTTCGTCGGACTCGAGAAAGTGGTCGAGAGACGGCTGCGCAACAAGTCGCTCGGATTCCATGCCGAAGTGAAGTCAGGATCTCATCGTCACGCAGAAGCACTCGGGCAGGTTCAGCCCGAGGATCTGATTCGTTTCGGATTGATCCCGGAGTTTGTCGGACGCCTGCCGGTTTGCGGCGCGCTCCACGAGCTCGACGAGGGCGCACTCATCAAGATTCTTACAGAACCAAAGAATGCTCTGGTCAAGCAGTACCAGAAGAAATTTGATTTCGATAACGTCAAGTTAAAGTTTACCGAGGATGCGCTCAAGGGCGTTGCTCGACAGGCTGTCGAGCGAAAAGTCGGAGCCCGCGGCCTGATGATGATTCTCGAAGAGCTGCTGCTTGACGCGATGTACACCCTTCCTTCTCAAAAACGAGTCAAAGAATTCGTCATAACCAGCGAAATGGTCGAACGTCGCCGAGCCGTTCCGGGTGAAGGCCTCACCGGAATCGACGGCGCCGCCGCATAGCCAAGTCAACTAGTTGCCACAAATAGGAGGAGGCAGGCGCGGCTTACAGGGGCAGAGACATATTTAATCGTTCATCTGCTCCTGCTACTTGCTCCTGAAAGCTGCCTACTGTGGCGGACCCGACCGGAAATGTTTTACAATTAGCCCTCTTTCTCAGGTAGAGTTGTTTCAATCATGGAAGAATATTCAGACAGAACCCCCTCCGACGTAGCCTGGTATCCGATGGTGCCAATCCGCGACGTCGTGATATTCCCCTTTACTAAAGTCGCTTTCAAAATAGGTCGTTCCGGCTCGGTCAGGGCGCTCGAACAGGCGCTCGCGACGGATCGCACGATTTTCCTGGCCACACAGCACGATGCCACTGTTGACGAGCCGACTCCGGAGCAGATCTATGGGGTTGGCACGCTTGGCCGCATTCTCCAGTCGCAAAAACAGGAGAACGGGCAGATCAAAGTAGTGGTTGAAGGTCGCGAACGTGCCACAACTGTGCGCGTAGAAAACAGTGACGGTGCCTTTATGGCACTCGTGCGTCGCGCGCCGGTGGTCAACGAAGAAGGCACACGTCTCGACGCACTGATCCAGAAAGTCGGCCAGCTCGTCGAGCAACACCTACGACTTGCACCGGATACGCAGACCGACGCACTCCAAACTGCGCTGCGCAATCAGGAGCCATCGCATCTTGCCGATGCACTCGCCTCGCAACTGCGGATCTCCGTCGAAGACAAGCAGGGCCTGCTGGAGATCTTTTCCACTCAGGCACGCCTACAACGTTTGATCGAGTTACTGGAAACTGAGATCGAGAAACGTCAACTCGATCGCACCATCCAAACTCGCGTCAAGCGACAGATGGAGAAAGCTCAGAAAGAGTACTACCTCAACGAGCAGATCAAAGCGATTCACAAAGAGCTCGGTCGCAAGGATGAGAAAGCAGAGCTCGAGGAGCTGAAGAAAAAGATTGAAGAAGCCGGCATGACCGACGAGGCCAAAGAGAAAGCAATGCAGGAACTGCATCGCCTCGAAGCCATGCCGCCGATGTCTGCCGAGGGCACAGTCTCGCGAACTTACATCGACTGGCTGATCAGCGTGCCCTGGAAGCAGAAGTCGAAAGAGATCAAGGACCTCGTCAAGGCTGAAGAGGTTTTGAACGAAGACCATTTCGGTCTCGAGAAGATCAAAGAACGTATCCTCGAATATCTTGCCGTTCGACAACTGGTGAAGAATCCGAAAGGATCCATTCTCTGTTTCGTTGGTCCTCCGGGAGTTGGCAAAACGAGTCTTGGAAAATCGATCGCGCGAGCTACGGGACGTAAGTTTGTTCGGCTCTCGTTAGGCGGCGTGCGTGATGAAGCTGAGATTCGCGGTCACCGGCGCACATACATCGGCGCCCTGCCCGGACAGATTATTCAGATGATGAAAAAGGCCGGGACGGTGAACCCGGTTCTGCTGCTCGATGAAGTTGACAAGCTGGGCGCCGACTTCCGTGGCGATCCGAGTGCGGCGTTGCTCGAGGTGCTCGATCCGGAACAGAACCACACGTTCCAGGATCATTATCTCGACGTTGAGTACGATCTCTCGAAGGTCTTCTTTATCGCAACCGCAAACGTGCTGCACACGATTCCGCCGGCGCTTCAGGATCGTCTCGAAATCCTCAGGCTTTCCGGTTACACGGAACGCGAGAAACTCGAGATCGCGAAACGTCACCTCGTGCCGAAACAGGCCGAAGGTAACGGTCTCAAGCTCGAACAGTTTGACTTTACTGACGAAGGAATTCTCGAAGTCATTCGTCACTACACTCGTGAAGCCGGTGTTCGTAATCTCGAACGAGAGATCGGCTCATGTTGCCGCAAGCTTGCGCGCAAGTTTGTTTCTGAACAGGCAGACGAAAACGCGAGCGCCGTGATAGTCGACGCTGACCGAGTACGCGAGATGCTTGGCCCGATCAAGTTCCGGCAGCAAGGCGTCGCCGCAGAAAGCGAAGTCGGGCTCGCGACCGGATTGGCCTGGACCGAAATCGGTGGTGAAGTGCTGCAGATTGAAGCCACGCTCGTGAAGGGTCGTGGAGGCGTAACGCTGACAGGCAAACTCGGCGACGTCATGCAGGAGTCAGCGCAAGCAGCGTTGACTTGTATACGCGCACGCGCTGAACGCCTCGGCATGAGTCTCGACTTCATTCGCAAACGAGATCTGCATATCCATATTCCCGAAGGCTCCATTCCGAAAGATGGTCCTTCAGCAGGCATTACGATGGCGACCGCTATGGCTTCTGCGCTAACACGCGTGGCCATCAAAAAGAATGTCGCCATGACCGGAGAGATTACGCTGCGAGGAAAAGTGCTTCCCATTGGCGGAGTCAAGGAGAAACTTCTCGCTGCCCATCGCTTTGGCATCGATACGATCATCGTGCCGAAAGACAATGAGAAGGATCTGACTGAACTTCCTGAGGAAGTTCGCGAAGTGCTTTCCATTCATCTCGTCGAGACCATTGATGAGGTCTTGTCTCTCGCGCTCGAAGATTCGTGCCCGACGCAGGCCGCTACTGACGAAGGTCCGCCGATCTGGAACACCGAGCAGCCTACGCAGGGAATTCAGACAAGCTAACTTATCCACATAGCAGCAGGAGCAGCAAACAGGAGCAGGAATTATTATCCTGCTCCTGCTTTCTGCTCCTGCCCCGAATCAACGACAGGAGAACTCTATGAGCAAATATAAAGATGCGGATCTGATCTTGAAGCTGTACGACCTTCGCCGTGAGAAGACTATGCGCGAGGCGCGCATGTGGTTTTTCACTTTCAACCCGAAAGGCAAAGAAGATTTTATAGATGTATTAACAAGCGATAAGAGCGGTCTCTTTCGTATGGTGGTTTCCTACTGGGACATGGCCTGCTCGTTTGTTAACAACGGCGCAATCGATGCGCAGATGTTCAACGATGCTAATGGCGAGCACTTCTTTATTTACGCCAAGCTGGAACCTTTTATTCCAGCACTGCGTGAAGAGATGGGGAATCCTAACTATCTCGCGCACCTTGAGAAGGTCGTGAAAGAATGTCCGGGCTACGAAACCAAGCTGGAAACTATCAGGGAGCGAATGGCGAAGCTAATTGCGTTGTATCAGCAACGAGCAGCTCAGGCCGCCGCCGCAGGTAACTAATCCGCGTGAATCAGGCCGCGGATCGGTCTAATCCGCGGCCAACTAATCGATGAAGGTCGTTTCAGCCGAGTTTCTCAAGAGTGCTTTCATAGAAGCCGATTGGCCACGAGATCTAAAACCCGAGATCGCTTTTCTGGGTCGCTCAAATGTCGGCAAGTCGAGCCTGATCAACTCCTTACTCGCTGTTCGTGGTCTGGCTCGTACTTCCTCAACTCCCGGCAGAACGCAATCGTTAAATTTCTTCCAGATCAACGATCAGTTCCGTTTTGTGGACTTGCCGGGCTTTGGGTACGCTCGGGTACCAAAGGAAATAAAATCGAGTTGGGGCGAGATGGCCACCAGTTACCTTGCCAAGCGCCGCCAGCTTGTGCTATCAATTCACATCTTAGATTCGCGACACGAACCCACAAAACAGGATTTGCAGCTTCACGAATGGCTTGAGGTAAATAACAAGCCGAAGTTAGTAATAGCCACGAAATCCGATAAGCTTTCGAACAACGAGTTGAGGAAGAACCTGGGGCACATTGCACGAGTGCTCAATGACGACAGCGTAGTGGCCTATTCGGCCAAAAGCGGCCGCGGTCGAGAAGAGCTCTGGCGTGCAATTAAAAGCGCAATTGATCAGCATTGAATTTTGTTGTGTAAAGGCGTAGACAGTTTTTATCCATAGTTTACGCACAGATGTGTTGCTCGCGTTTGCGCTTTGTAATGCTAGGCTAGTACCCTGAACTGTATCCGAAAATCTCATAGCCCCCTTTTGGTAAACCTCGAATTTTGGGCCACGCCCCTTGAGTGGGTGGCATCATAGACGTTACGATTTGCCGCGCGCGAAAAGTTGAGTTACAGTGCACCATACCGTTTGAGGAGAATCAGATTTTTGCCCCGCGAATGAGGTGGGAAGCCGCTGCGCGCGTCCTGCATCTCGCTCTACCACACAATCGTTCATTTCAATCACACTAGTAATTGGTTAACGCGTAAAGAAATACAGAGAACAACTGATATGTCACAACGAACACGTTCACGCGCATCAAGCGCGAACAACGACGCCAACGGTGAAGACGGCGGCGCAACTGTAGCAACCGCCGAACCCGAACGAGAATCCAGAGATGGCCGCGATGGCGGCAAGAACGAGGGTTTTCACAATCTGGCTGATCTTAAGGAGATGTCCATCTCCAAACTTACGCAAATTGCGAAAAGCATGGACGTGCCGGGTGCAACCGGCATGCGTAAGCAGGAACTCATCTTCAAAGTGCTGGCCGCACAAACCGAGAAGAGCGGTCTCATCTTTTCTGAAGGTGTGTTGGAAACGTTACCGGATGGATTCGGCTTTCTCCGTGCGCCGGAGTACAACTACCTGCCGGGCCCTGACGACATCTACGTTTCGCCGTCACAGATTCGCAAATTTGATTTGCGCACCGGCGACACCGTCAGCGGACAGATCCGGCCGCCCAAAGAGGGTGAACGATATTTTGCTCTGATCAAAGTCGAGGCGATCAACTTCGAATCGCCGGATCAGGCACGCGAGAAAGTCTTCTTCGATAATCTCACGCCGCTGTACCCGGAAGAGCAGTTGAAGATGGAGACATTGTCGGAAAACCTTTCCGCGCGCGTGATCGACCTGGTGACGCCGCTCGGCAAAGGTCAACGCGGATTGATCGTCGCTCCGCCGCGCACCGGTAAAACGATGTTGCTGCAAACAATTGCCAACTCGGTAACGCAGAACCATCCGGAAACGACTTTGATCGTGCTGCTGATCGACGAGCGACCTGAAGAAGTCACCGACATGCAGCGTTCGGTCAACGGCGAGGTCATTTCGTCGACGTTCGACGAACCGCCGACACGCCACGTTCAGGTCGCCGATATGGTGATCGAAAAAGCGAAGCGACTTGTCGAGCACAAACGCGACGTTGTTATCCTGCTCGACTCGATCACGCGTCTCGCGCGCGCGCATAACGCCGTCGTGCCACCAAGCGGCAAGATCCTCTCCGGTGGTATCGATTCAAACGCACTGCAACGTCCAAAACGTTTCTTCGGCGCCGCCCGCAACATCGAAGAAGGCGGATCGCTGACCATCATTGCAACCGCTCTTATCGATACGGGATCGCGTATGGACGACGTGATCTTTGAAGAGTTCAAGGGCACGGGCAACTCCGAAATCCATCTCGATCGGCGTTTAAGCGATAAGCGACTCTTCCCGGCAATCGATCTGCAGCGTTCCGGCACGCGTAAGGAAGAGCTGCTCATCAGCAAAGAAGATCTTAATCGTATCTGGGTGATGCGACGCGTTCTGAACCCGTTGTCACCAGTCGAGCAGATGGAGGTCGTCCTCGAGCGACTCGAGAAGACCAAGTCCAACGCCGAATTTCTCGCATCAATGCAAAGCTAAATAGTAAAAGCCATCCACAGATTACACAGAAAATCTGCGTAATCTGTGGATGTATTTCTGTCTATGCGCGTCGCGATCCTGACATCTGAAGCTGTGCCTTTTGCCAAGACTGGCGGGCTGGCTGACGTTTCAGGTGCACTGCCAAAAGCGTTGAGTGAGCTCGACGTCGAGGCGAAACTCATCCTGCCTCTTTACGATCAAGTTGATCGGACGTTGCTGAATGGCGGCTCTGTTGAAAACGTTCGCGTTGAGTGGCGTGGACAGGTTCATCTGGTTCGTTTCTGGTACAGCGATGTGGCAGGCGCGCCCGCTTACCTGCTTGAAGCACCCGAATTCTTTGCCCGTTCCACGATCTACGGCCACAACGATGATCACATTCGATTTGCGTTCTTCTCGCGTGCTGCGCTCGCCTTGCTCAAACATTTGAGTTTTGAGCCCGACATCGTTCACGCTAATGACTGGCCCTGTGGTTTCGCGATTGCCGAGTTGAATGCGCGGCGGCGCTACGACGAGTTCTTTCAAAAGACGCGGAGCCTGTTTTCACTTCACAATGTTGGTTATCAGGGCTTGTTTGACGCAGGCGATCTCTGGTGGCTCGGATTCGGAGATCCGCCTGAACGCGACTACTTCGCGCTCGATCGCCACGCCTCCGCACTGAAGGCCGGAATCATGGCTGCGGATGCGCTCTCAACTGTGAGCCCGCGTTACGCGCGTGAGATTCAAACTCGCGACCAGGGACATGGGCTCGAGTGGCTCTTGCGCGCGCGCAAGGATCGTCTGGCAGGAATCACGAACGGAGTCGATTACACGATCTGGAACCCGGAAACGGATCCCCACATTGCCGCAAACTTTTCCGCCGCTGATTTGTCAGGAAAACGTGAGTGCAAACTTGATCTGTTACGCCGTTTCGCTTTGCCGGAAGAACCTGAGCGGCCGATCATCGCGATTATCTCGCGTCTCGTCGGGCAAAAGGGCTACGATCTGATCCGCCAGATCTCTGGTTCGATTCTTGAAACCGGATGTTTTTTCATCGCGCTCGGCGCCGGCGCTAAAGAGTACGAGGATTTTCTGCAACGCTGGCACGATGCAGCGCCAGGGCGGGTTGGTATTTACAAAGGCTATGCAGGCGAACCGCTTGCACACCAGATCGAGGCGGGCGCCGACATGTTTCTGATGCCGTCGCTGTACGAGCCGTGTGGTTTGAATCAGATGTACAGCATGCGCTACGCCACTGTTCCGATCGTGCGTGCAACGGGCGGCCTCGACGACACAGTCCGGCAGTTCAATCCGGCTGATGGTTCGGGAACAGGATTCAAGTTTGGACCGTATGAGGCCGGTGCTTTGCTTGAAAAAATCCGGGAAGCACTTTACTTTTATGCGCGGCCCGAAGCGTGGCAAAAGATCCAGCACAACGGGATGGTAGTCGATAATTCATGGGAAGCTGCGGCAAAGAAGTACCTCGAGTTGTATCTGGAAATACAAAAATTGTGACCGCCTGAATCCGGTTTGGAGAGCCGTTTAATCTGTGGCCAAAGTAATCGCAGTAATTGGCGCCCAGTGGGGCGACGAAGGAAAAGGTAAGATCGTAGATCTGCTCGCGGAGCGTTTCGAGATCGTCGCGCGCTATCAGGGCGGGCACAATGCGGGGCACTCGGTCCAGGTCGGCGATCAATCTTTTGTGCTCCATCTGCTGCCGTCGGGCATCGTGCATCGCGGCAAAACCTGCGTGCTCGGTAACGGGATGGTGATCGATCCCAAGGCATTTTTCGTCGAGGCCGATCGGCTCACGCAACAGGGCATCGAGGTTTCACCGGAGCGCGTGAAGATTAGTTCGCGCGCGCACCTCATTTTTCCGTATCACCGTGCTTTGGACCACACCAGCGAAGAACGACTCGGCAATGAAAAGGTCGGAACTACGTTGCGCGGCATCGGTCCGGCGTACGAAGACAAAGCCGGACGCCGTGGGATTCGTACTGCCGACGCGCTGGTGCCTGACGTGCTTCGCTCTCGCATCGAACGAAATCTCGAAGACGCCAATCGCATCATTGAAGCTTACGGCGGCGAGCGTCTTGATGCCGATGAGATCTTCAAGGAAATGTCGGTGCTGACTGAACGGCTCGGGCCGTTCATCGCCGATACTACGCACTATCTGAACGTCGCCGCCACTGAGGGACGATCGATTCTTCTCGAAGGTGCGCAGGCGACGTTGCTTGATGTGGACCACGGCACTTACCCGTTCGTTACGTCGTCCACTACGGTCGCAGGCGGAGCGATTATCGGCACCGGTCTCGCCCCAAATCGATTGACGGGTGTGCTGGGTATCGTTCGCACTTACACTACTCGCGTCGGTGAAGGTCCGTTTCCGACCGAAATGCTCGAAGGCGAAGCGGAGTTGGGCCAGATGATTCGCGAGCGCGGTCGTGAGTATGGTGCTTCGACTGGACGCCCGCGGCGTTGCGGCTGGTTTGACGCGTTTGCGACTCGCTATGCAGCCGAGATCAATGGCTTTTCATCAGTAGCTCTCACGAAGCTCGACGTGCTCGATACACTCGACGAAATCAAGGTCTGCATCGGTTACAAGCTCAACGGAAAGGTGTGCGAGTCGTTGCCGGCAGTTTCTCAGGATCTGCGGGGTGTGGAACCGATGTACGCCACGCTGCCCGGCTGGAAGTCTTCGACCCTCGGCACGACGGAAATAGATTCTCTTCCCACCAACGCGCGTCGCTACATCGAATTCCTCTCTGAACAAATCGGCACCGAGATCGGTCTCGTCTCCACCGGCCCCGAACGCATGCAAACGATCATCGTGCAAAATTCTGCTTTAGGGTCGTGGCTCCGAGAGTAAATTTTGTTGTTTTGGACAATCGTGCCGGCGTTCGGTAGAATGCCTTCCGTCCCGCACATAGATGGGCCGATAGCTCAGTCGGTAGAGCAACTGGCTTTTAACCAGTGGGTCGCAGGTTCGAGTCCTGCTCGGCTCAAATCCCATTCCAGCCACAAACAGGCACAAAAAACCACAAAACTTTCTTGTGCTTTCTTTGCGTTTTTGTGGCTGGCTATTCTTCGAGGATTGAAAGATAGGCTCGCCATGGTCCGACATTGTCGCGATATTGTTTGGCAAGCACGCGGACGATTTGTCTGACGTGTCCGAGATCGTGAATGACCCACGTGGCGAGTAACTGCTGCAGGGTTACAACACCGAGTACGGGATGCTTGCCGCGTTTTTCCAACAACGCCGGCGTGAGTTTCATCTCGTCCAATTCGTGAAGACTTTCTTTTCTGAGCGCCGCAAATGAATCGAGCAGTTCCGCGATCGACTTCCCTTTCGACTTCTCAAACATCGCCGTTCGATCAAATGGCTCGAAAGCCCGTGCTTCACCGTGTTCGAGAATAATCTTCGCGCGTGGAATCCAATCAGTCTGCTCGCCGTGAATGAGATGGCCCACGATATCGTGTGGACTCCACGTCTCCGGCCCTTCATTCCTAACCAGCCACGCCTCCGGAAGTCCGCGCAGTAGCGAGTCCACAGTTGACGGTGTACGACCAAGAATCTCTTTCGCGTGTTGAAGTTCAAAGTCCATTGCGATTGACTCCGTAAAGTTTCTCAAGTCGATCATAACACCAGGTGTTGGTTCTTGCCTTTCGTCACCGCAAAAGCGGCGCGGCCCGATACAATTCTTAATTCCGCCCAACACCGCAGCCGAGCACACATCCGTCACCCAGATCCCAACGCCGAACGCGAGCACATCTCACCCCAGACCCCAACGCCGCAGCCGAACACACATCCGTCATCCAGATCCCAACGCCGAAGGCGTTCGCTAACCCTAGCCCACGGTTGGAGCGCGAAGCGCGACAACCCTGGGATCAAAATCAAATTCTCGGTAAACCCTGAAAGGGTTTCTCTTGGTGCTAGTCCCAGACGTATCGTTCATCAAATTCGATTCCATACGCCTTTAGAAATGCACGGTATTCATCCTGAAACGTTACCCGTTTATGATGTTCTTCCTGGTTCTCGATGTAACGAATAACGTCTGTAAGATTTGATTGACTCACAGAGAAAGCTGCGTATCCACCCTGCCAATAGAATTTCGACATCCTGCGCGAAGTCGTCTTAATCCAGCCTGACGAGGTTCGCTTGACCTCCTTCACGACGCTTGCGATCGAATGCGTTCGTGACAACGCAAACAATGAGTGGGTGTGATCTTCGACACCGCCAACGATCAATGTTTGGCAGTCGTGAATCCGCAGCATCTCTACGAGGTATGCATGCATTTCACCCCGCAACACTTTGTCGCGTAAAAACGGAAATCGATCTTTAGTTGAGAAGATGAGGTGCGTCCACAGACGGGAGAGAGATTGAGCCATAGTGAGGTGGCCTCCTATTAAGTTTTGACCGTTGGACGTAGTCTGGCACGATTTGTATCCGAGAAACCCTTTCAGGGTTGAACGTATTGAGGGTGGCGGAGTCCCAGGGTTGTCGCGCTTCGCGCTCCAACCCTGGGGTTAAAATCTAGAATCGTGATAAACCCTGTAAGGGTTTCTCGTGGCCCTTCTGATGGCTAAGTAGCGAATAACGTCCATGAGATCCGGTATCCGAGAAACCCTTTCAGGGTTAAAACGCTATTTAGGTCGCAGTCCCAGGGTTGTCGCGCTTTGCGCTCCAACCCTGGGGTTAAAATCTAGAATCGTGATAAACCCTGCAAGGGTTTCTCGTGGCCCTTCTGATTGCTAAGTAGCGAACAACGTCCATGAGTGCCGGTATCCGAGAAACCCTTTCAGGGTTGAAACGCTATTTAGGTCGCAGTCCCAGGGTTGTCGCGCTTCGCGCTCCAACCCTGAGCTGGGGTTAGCGAACGCCTTCGGCGTTAAGAAAGGCGAATTCCTTAAAGCAAAATTTACCGAGCGTCGTAATGATCGACTTATTGAACGTCCGTCGGAGTTATCGAACGTCACTTCGCCCTGACAGTGAGCACGACTATCTCCGGCGGTACACCGAAACGCACGGGGACGATGCTGGTGCCGATGCCGGTGGTTACGAATAGGTGGTGGTTGTTTTCGAATATATGGCCCATCACGTAGCGATCGCCGTAGTCGGAGGATTCAACGACACTGCCGATAAAAGGTAGTCGGACCTGCCCCCCATGAGTGTGGCCGGCGAGGAGGAGAGGTACACGCTGGGGAAGATTCGGGAAGATGTCCGGGTTGTGAGTGAGTGCGATGAAGAGCTTTCCTTCCGGAACCATCGCAATCGTGTCCGCAACGGCCTGCTTGCGCGTCCAGAGGTCGGCGAGTCCGACCAGCCACAGTTGCGTGCCACGAGCGTCGAAATGTATGACCTCATTTTCGAGAACCTGAATTCCATTCTTCTCCAAACCGCGACGCACTTGTACGCCGCTGTACCACCAGTCGTGATTGCCCAACACCGAATAGACGCCGAGGGGCGCGTGCAGGTCTTTCAAGATCGCACCAAAATGCTCCGGTTCGACTCGCCGTGTGACATTTCCATTGCTCGACATGTAATCGCCGAGGATCACGATCAATTCCGGCTGGAGTTGATTTGTGCGCTCGACGATCGCGCGCAGCTTCTTGTCGTCGACGAACCAATCGTCAGCGTGAATGTCAGAAAGCACGGCGATTCGCAAGCCGTCGAGCTCGTGAGGCCAGTTGTCGATCTGAATTGTCTGTTCACGAACAACCAGCCGGCCGGGTTCTACTAGAAATCCCCAGAAGACCATGCCCGCAATAAGCAACACAATCGCCGCAAACAGAATTCGCAGTCTTTTACCCGGAGAACGCCGAATTTCGAGGAAAAGAACAAACAGCAACCCAAGGAAAATCGCGATGGAAATGACGAAGGCTACAGCCATGCTGGTGAACTGAACGATCCCGCTGGGCCGCGGGTTCTGATATCTTATGCTAACCAAAACGCTCCGGAACGGAAAACCAATGAAGACAAAACTCTCCATCCTTCCCCTGCTCTTTTGCTGTGCGATACCTTTGTTCGCTCAAACTCCTGACCGGCAGTTCATTCGCAGCGACGCTAAAGTGATCGCACTCGCGCACGTGCGCGTGATCGACGGCACCGGCGCGGCTCCAAAAGACGATCAGACAATCATTATCAGCGACGGAAAGATTCAGTCAGTTGAGCCGGCCGCAGCCGCGAAGATCCCGGCGAACGCACAAACTCTGGATCTCAATGGCTACACCGTTCTGCCGGGTTTGGTGGGAATGCACAATCACATGTTCTTCCCGATGGGTGGCTCACCACCGATGTATTCCAATATGGGCATCAGTTTTCCGCGTCTTTACCTCGCGCTTGGTGTCACAACGATCCGTACTACGGGCAGCGTTGCTCCTTACTCCGATCTCGAAATCAAGAAGCTGATCGACGCGGGACGAATGATCGGACCGAAGATGCACATCACCGCGCCTTATCTCGAAGGACGCGGCTCGTTTACGCCCGTGATGCACACGCTGACCGGACCCGACGACGCCCGTCGCATGGTGAATTACTGGGCCGACCTCGGGGCTACTTCGTTCAAGGCATATATGAATATCTCGCGCGCCGAATTACGCGCAGCGGTCGAAGAAGCACACAAGCGTGGACTCAAAGTGACGGGCCATCTCTGTTCCATCGGTTACAAGGAAGCAGCCGAGATTGGGATCGATAATCTCGAACACGGCTTGTTTGCAGACTCGGAGTTCGTGCCTAACAAGCAGCCGGACCAGTGCCCGCAAGGAGTCTCTAACAGTCTTCGACAACTGGACATCAACGGCGCAGCGGCACAGGAGACGATTCGCACACTCGTGTCGAAGAACGTTGCAGTCACCTCAACATTGCCGGTATTTGAAGCCGGTGGCGCTCCACTGGCGCAAAGCGGTATCGGTGCGAGTAGTGCCCTGTTGAATCAACGTGTTTTGAATGTGATGTCGACCGACGCGCGTGTCCGTTACTTACAGGCGCGCGCCCGCGTCTCTCCGGAGGCGAACTTCCTGCCGCTGATGCGCAAGGCAATGGAGTTTGAACGAGCGTTTGTTAAGGCAGGTGGACTGCTCATTGCCGGACTCGATCCAACCGGGAACGGCGGAATCGTCGCAGGCTTCGGCGATCTGCGTGAGGTGGAACTGTTAGTTGAGGCAGGATTCACACCAACAGAAGCGATAATGATTGCGTCGCTGAATGGCGCCAAATTCCTCGGCGAAGACGCCCACATCGGCTCGATCGCGGCCGGCAAGCAGGCAGACCTGATGGTCGTGAAAGGCAATCCCGCAGCGACGATCGCTGATATTGAGAACGTGGAAATCGTATTCAAGGACGGTGTTGGTTACGACTCAGACAAGTTAATACAGTCGGTCCAGGGGCTGGTCGGAATCCGTTAGCTCTAACTTCACAAAGAGATGGAATCACAATGGATGACAAGCAATTCGCCTCTCTCGTCAGTTCGCTTGAAACGTTCGCCTCAAAAAATCCGGGCGTATATAAGTTCCGGGTCGGAGCCTTAGGCGCGCTCGGATATGTCTACCTCCTGCTCGTCGTATCGATTCTGTTAGGAATCGTTGCGGCGCTGCTTTCCCTCCTTTTCTACGAGGGCGCCGTTAATGTCCTCATACTCAAAGTCGTATGGATACCTCTTGTACTGGTCGGCATCGTGCTGCGTTCGTTGTGGATCACGATTCCAGTACCTGACGGCACGGAGCTGACGCGGGAACAAGCTCCCGGCCTGTTCGAGCTGATCCACGAAGTGACTAAAACACTGAATGGTCCAAAGATCCATCACGTATTGCTCAACGGCGACTTTAACGCAGGCATCGTTCAGATTCCGCAGTTTGGAATGATGGGATGGCTCAACAATTATCTCGTGGTGGGTCTTCCTTTATTGCAGGCATTCACTCCGGCCGAGTTCCGCGCCATACTCGCACATGAAGTGGGCCATCTTTCGGGCAAACATGGTCGTTTTTCCGGCTGGATTTATCGCTTGCGCCGCAGTTGGATTGAGGTGCTCACACGCGTACATCATGAGCGACACTACGCCTCATTTTTATTCGAGCCTTTCCTCAACTGGTACGCTCCGTACCTGAATGCTTATTCATTTGTGCTCGCGCGAGCCCAGGAACGCCAGGCCGATGAATACGCGGTCGAGTTAGCCGGTAAGGAGATCGCGGCGGTTACGCTTGCTCGTTTCGCGGTTAAAGGAAAATCCATTGGCGAAGACTTCTGGCCCGGATTTTTCCGCCTATCGAAACAGGAGCCGAAGGCGCCAAGGGATCCGTTCGCACAGATGCTCGGGAAATTGGAACAATCAATTGGCCCAGTAAATGCGCAGAGGTGGTTTTATGAAGAGTTACGCGTCCCGACTGGCTATGGGGATACGCATCCCGCACTCTCCGATCGGCTGGCTGCAATCGGATACGGGAAAGATAGTCCGGAAGTCACTGGCCTGCTCGATTCCCTCGTGAAAACAGAAGAGCTAAAACAACCGGCTGCATCACACTACTTGCGCGAGCTGCCTGAAGATTTTGTGGCTCGTCAAGACCGGATTTTGAGAGAACAAATCGTACGAACCTGGAACGAGGCTCATAAGAAAGCAAATGAGTCGAAGAAACGGTTTGATGAGTTAGAAGTGCAAGCCAAAGAGCGTGCGCTTTCGCGTGACGAACAATGGGAGCGCGTCGCGCTGCTAGCCGAAGTGCAGGATCAAAAAGCCGCGATACCCTCGCTGCGAACAATTCTTCAGGAACATCCGGATGATGCTCGTGCTCACTTTGCCATGGGAGCGATCCTGCTCGAACAACAAGACGCCGAAGGAATCAAACATCTCGAACAAGCGATGGAACTCAAACCCTTAACGATTGGTAACGCAAGTACATTGCTATCCGGTTTTTATTTCCAACGCGGCGATAAAGAGTTGGCTGAACAATTTCGCCGGCGCGCCGCTGAGTACTACGAGGATGAGGAACGGCGCAATCAGCAGGCAGTGAACTTCTCCAACGACGACAGTTATATCCCGCACGACGTCAACGACGACCTTCTGAAGGAGATCAAAAGTGAACTGAACAAGGCGAGGGGCTTGAGTGAAGCGTACCTGTTTCGCAAAGTCATAGACGGCGGTGATCCGGTTTACGTGCTGGCGTTCTTTGCGGGTTACTCGTGGCAGGAAGGTCGTAACGCCAAGCACCTCGAGCCGCTGTTCAACGATCTAATGAACATCGAGACCCTACCGACGCCTCTTATTTTTCTTCCCTTTGATGTGAAGTATCTTGAACTGCTCCCCAAGGTAAGCGCAGTTCCGGGATCGCTGATCTACAAACGGGCCACATAAGGCACATAACAAATCAAATCTCAGAGGACTTGATCTAGTTTGTGCCTTTTGTGCTTTTTGTGCCTTTTGTGGCTAATTCTTCGTCATCTTGAGGCCGGTGACGGTGGCTTCGGTGTTGTGAGCGAAACGGATGCCGTAAATGCCGTCGGTTGACTTGAGTTTGCCGGGCGCGACGAGGGATGACTTGTCGTAACTGGCGACGACCTTATTGTTGATCGAGCACTCAACCTTGTCGCCCTTTACTGAGACCGCGATCTCCTGCGTCACCGGTTGGCCCACACCCGCAGCTTTGTTCACCGCCGGGTCTTCTGCACCTCGTCCGTTCATCTGAAACGGTTCTGGTCCAAAACCGCGCACGATAAACTTCCCATTGCCATACGCAGCACAGTACAGGTAACTCTGCTGGTCCGTGCCGAGATCGTTTCCAGCGATCACTATCCCGTAAGGGTGGGGATGATTATTAAGACTCATGTACTTCGGTTCGTAGAATGTCGCTTTGACGGTGTAATCACCCTTTGCAGTGTTTTTCGGATTCCAGTAAGTCACAGCCGGACCCGTAGTGACTTGCAAAGCGTTGCCGGCTTTCGTGAGCTTCGCGCTGTTGAGCGTCAATCCGGCAGCAGCTTCTTTGGCGTCGATCTTACCGGTCCAGCCCGGAACTGAAATCCCGCCACCGGCCACACCTTTTGAAGTTTCGTCCTGAGCAGTCTGCGAGAAATGCGAACTTGAAACGGAAACGACTACGAACAAACCGAGGGCTAAAGCAGTAAGGTAGCGCATGGGGCAATCCTCCGTTAATTCAATGTGATTCGGGCAAAGTATTCATTGGCGTCGCGACGAAAGACGAAGAATAGAATAACCGAGAAGATCACAACGTGCATAACGAGCGGCACTATCCCGTGTAGCGCGCCGACGACAATGTGAAAGGCGATCCAGACAACGAGCAGCCACCGTGCCCAGTTACGGCCGTATAGCATGAACACGCCGACGACAATCTGAAGGAGGCGTGAGAGATGAATGTACCAGTGACTCTTAAGATCTGAGAACGGCAGCACGCCACTGAGTAAGGCAATGCTGCCGAAGATGATGAAGATCCAACTGATGATCGTGATCGAGAGTGGCCGCTGTCTCATTTGGGCCACAGATTACACGGATCGAGGACGGATTTACTAACGCGCTCGGCTTTTTCTGCTGTAGAACAAAGCGCCGCCGCCTAGTGCAAGTAACGCCAAGCTGCCACCGCCTAACATCACCCACTGATATCTTTTGGCTTTAGAAGACGCCATCACGTTGCCGGCCGGTCGCGCGCTCTGCTGATACGCTAACGCCTCGGCATTCGCAATTGCAGATTCCAAACGTTGCCGGCTCGTCTCGAGTGTTCTGAGTTGGGCTTGCACGCCGTCTCTCTGGATCGCGAGCTGACGTCTTCGCGACTCGCGTAACTCTTCCGGTCTCGTAGAACCGACTCCGGCGAGTGAACGCTCGATGTTTTCAGGTTTGATGGCCTCGTCCAACTCCTGTGCTCGCACCCGCAGACCTTCCTCTTGTGCCTGCACGTCAAGCAATTGCGCGCGCAGTTTTTCTACCGTTTCGGCCGCATCCTGCGCATAAACACCGACTGAAAACACCAGCAATAACAACAAAACTAAACCGGATTTAAGCTTCATTACCTCCACCTACTTTCGTTAGCCTCGAAAGTCTACGAGCAATTCGATGGCCATTCAATAGCTAACGCGTAATGTGGCTACAAAGAAGCACAAAAATCACAAATTGTGCCCCTGTCAGTTTTACAGGCGTTTGATGCGACGCCACCGCAGTGGGTCAGTAATCCCCAGCGAATAATCATCGAAACAAGCATGCACGCGCGCTTCAGCGGGAATTGCGCGCGTAGGCGTGATGTTGTATCTCACGAGGGAACCGCAGTCACCGGTGCCGCGACCTTTGGTGTGAAATATCAACTGCTTTCTCGCCTCATCAAAACTCGCCACACCCTCAGCTTCCTCGACGAACTTGGTAGTAATCTTGTTCACATCGTCGTCGTCGCCTTCATACGTTTTGAGCTTCAACATTCGCGCCGGCGTGTTACTCGACTCCGAGTAGTACATAAAGAGATAGCGTGGTTGATACGAACTCTCGTGCACTTCGATCTGGACCAGGTAATTTCCCTGGCCGAGACCATAAAAGACGAGCCCACTTTGATCGCGATCGTTCGTGGTCCGTGAGTGGCGCCACTGTTCCTCCAGCGCCGCCGGCCATTGCAGTACCTTCTGCCATGCTTCACGATCCACAATGGTCAAGTCAGTTTTCTTTGCCGGCACTTGTGCCGAGCAAACCGAAGCACACACGACCATAAGCATGCCGGCAATGGGTAACTTAAGTTTCATAATTTCTACTTCTCCCGGATAAAGCTCGCACTCAATGGCAGCATGGCGGCGGGCAGGGTGCCGTCGTCCACAGCCACCAGCACGTGAACATACTTTTCGGTGTTCTCCAGGATTTCAACTTCAACCTGGTACATTTTGTTCTCGAACTCGATTTCGTATGCCTGAACTTGTCCCAGCTCTGCAAGTAGCTGCTCACTGGACTTCGCACCCCACCGCTTCAGCTCTGCGTCCAGAACAGGCCGCCATTGCTCTCGCCGTTTCAACCTTCACACTCCTCCACTTCTAGAAGGGTCCAGAACCACTGCACCACGGGAGCGGAATCTGCGGTATATCCCACACTTTTCCAACGCCCCTCAGTATGATGTACAGCGCAATGTGTATGCACCAGAGGCGACCGATGATTGGAAGTGTCCAGTAGTGATGAGCACGGTGGATCGCAAACTTGAAGAGGATGTTCCTTATCGTGAAACTGTATTCAAAGAGATCAGCCAGACCGCTCGGATCGATTCGATTCACGGGATCAGCCTGGGCGTATGTGTACTTGTGCAGTGTGGCGGGATCGAAGATGTCGCCTTGATGCGAATCCATCGTCCCGAACCTGCCTTTGAGCGGGTCGTAATAGCGTGCCCGGAGATGGTAGAGACCGATGTTCTGGTCGAAGCGCTCGCCACTGTACAAATAGGGATTGGGCGTCGTCCCCGTGCCGGCGATCTGACTGCCGAAGGCGTCGAACGTGTACGTGTCCGTGACGGCACCGCCACTGCCCGCCAGGAATCGAACGTTCCCGTGACCGTCGTAGCCGTAGAAGCTGGGCACAAAGGACCCATTCACCAGTTGATCTTCCGTAATCCGGTTCAACCCGTAAGCGTACGTCCGGGTAACCGAACCATCGACCAGCTCGTCCATCACCTGGGAATAGCCCGTGGGATTCAGATTATCCACGAGGAACTTCGTAGTCGTCCCGCCGACAGTCTCGGAGACTCGATTGCCATCTCCGTCGTAAACAATTTTGACGGCGCCACCATTTGCGGTCTTAATGCGGTTCTCAAAGTCGTAAGTATAGGAGACCCCACCGGCATTCCGCGTATTGCCATTGGCGTCGTACAAATCGCTGGTAAGGCGATCGTTAGCATCGTACGAGGATGTCGTGGTAAGTACACCCGCCAAAGTTGAGTTGCGCGAGAGACGGTTGTCGACAGCATCGTAGGTATAGTTCACAGTTCCGTTGGCGGAAGCCGGATCACCTGAGACAGTCTCCGATTTCAATCGGTAGTTCGAATCGTAGGTATAGGTGCTGGCGCGGCCGGTGTTTTCAGTGACCGAAAGCCGGCGACCGGTTGGATCGAGTGTATGCGTATAGCTGGTTAGTGTTCCTCCCTGCTTGCTATTCGTCATTTGCATCATTCGATCCACGGAGTTGTATGTGTAGACTGACTTCACGCCGTTAGCTGCGGTCGTACTAAGCAGGTTGTGAACGCCATCATAGGTGTAAGTGGTCGTACCGCTGGCAAGACGGTTGTCCACCACCGACTCCAGCCGATTGACAGCGTCGTAAGTGTAATTGATCGACACACCGCCTGCATTCGATGATCCGACCGAAGCAAGATTGCCGGCTGCATCGTAAGTGTAGGTGAGCGCACCCTGCGGTGTTTGTTTACTCACCAGGCGATGACGGATGTCATACACGTACGTCGTGGTACCGCTTGCGTCGATCATGCTCGCTCGATCACCCGCGGGCGTATAGGAAAAAGTAACTGTTGCCTCGCCGAGACTCGAATCTGGCGTCTTCCTGATCAAACGGTTCAGCGAGTCGTAAGTGTAGGCAGTCTGCTTGCCTCTGAAGTCAGCCCTGGTCACCTGGTTACCCACCTGATCGTAGGTGTACAACTCAGACATACCGAGCGGCAGGGTCCGCTTGATCTTCCGATTCAGCGCATCATATTCGAAGCGCGTAGTCCTGCCGAGAGCGTCAGTATTCGACAGCAGATTATTCAGAGCGTCGTAGGTGTAAGCTGTGGTCTGATTCAAAGCGTCGATAACCGTCGCAAGATTTCCGACGTCGTCATAGGTAAACCTTGTGGTCTTCCCTGCCTGGTCAGTCTCGCTCGCGATCCGTCCGACGCCGTCGTATGTCTTCGTAACCGTAGTGCCGTCAGCGTAAGTAGTCTTGATCAGGCGTTGGCGCACGTCATACTCGAAACGTGTCTCGTGCTGGTTGGCGTCGATGACAGAAGTACGGCGCCCGGCAGCATCAAAAGTGAAAGTGGTGGCGTTGTTCAACGCATCGATGACCTTTGTGATCCGTTGCGCGCACCCACAACCGGGATCGTATTCGTAGCGAGTTGCCTTACCGCGTTCGTTGGTAGTGGTTATCATCTTTCCGACGTCATCGTAGGTGTAAACCATTTCGGTGAGATCGGGATTAATAACCTTCAGCAGTCTTCCCGCCTGATCATAGACGTAGGAGGTCGTGTGGCCTTCCTGATCGACCTCCGTCAGTCGCTGATTGCGGAAATTGAAGGTATAACTAACTTCCGTGGCATCCGGGTAGATAGTCTTTATCAGCCGATTTGCAGCGTCGTACACATAAGTCGTACGCCTTCCGGCAGCATCAACCTGGGCCGTTCGATTACCGTTGGCATCGTACTCGTAACTGGTCACCTGATTTAATGGATCGGTGACGCTAAGCAGGCGGCCAAGATCGTCATAGGTGGAACGGGTGACGCCATGAGCGTCCGTGGCGGTTATGTTTCGTCCCATGCTGTCGTAGGTATAGCTAATGGTGCGATTGAGTGGATCAGTCCGCGTAGCGATGCGGCCATAGGCATCATACGTCCAACGCGTGGTCTTTCCATTGGCGTCAGTTAAGGTCAGCAGATTTCCGCTAGTATCCCACGTATAAGTACCCCGCACACCAAGAGCGTCAGTGACTTTTAGCGGATTTATATCGACGTCATACTCGACTGTTTGGACGTTGCCCAATTGATCCGTCGTAGTGAGTGGTAGGCCGAACTCGTTATACGTGAAGCGAACCGTCTTCCCGCCCGGATCTGTGAAGGTCAACAGGTTGCCATGCGTGTCGTACGTGTAACTGGAAGTTTGCTGGAGTGCATTTGTATCCGTCAGCCGGTTGCGATTGCTGTCGTAGGTGTACGTCCTTGTGTGATTGAGCGGGTCAGTCTCGCTTAGCAGGAGACCGTTCGCGTCAAACTTGCGGGTGACAATTCCTCCATCTGGGTTCGTGATGATGGCCTTATTTTCCGCAAGGTTGTAATCGTACCGCGTGGTATTTCCCACGCCGTCAGTGATCGAGGCCAGGCGACCATCCGGGTGATAAGTTGTGATAGTCTCCGAGTTACCTCGCGGATCAATTGAGCTCAGGAAGAAATGGCTCGTATCGTAGGTGTAAGTGATTGGCGTGGTGTTTCCAGGCAGCGTAACCGTGGCCAGATTACCAGCCGCATCATAACCGTATTGATACGCCTTGCCATTGGGATCAGTGATCTGTGTGATGCGTCCTTGCTGGTCTCTTGCGAAGGGAACATTGAGACCACCCGCACTACTCGTTATCCCGGACGGTCCAAAGGTCATCAGGTTTCCGTTGAGATCCTTGATCGACTGGAGCTTACCGTCGGCAGTCATCGTGTAGACCCGCCCGTAAGGATCCGTATAAGCGAATGCGGTCGGGTTGTAACCGGGATCAAGCGAAAGGAAGCAAACGAAACCACCGCCAGATCTGACGAGCAACCCACAGCCGTTAGTCGTTAGCTTACCGAACACTCCCGGTTCAGGAGTGTATGTAGGTTGGTAGAAGAAACTGAATGGGAATCCGAACGATTGTGGGTTGAATTGGAAGGTCACACGCCGTCCCGTACCAGGCTCAGTGATTGTGACGTCGTTGTCCGGACTGACCTCCAAACGCGGCCCCGCCATCTCGAGCGACCAGCCATAACCAAAGTCGCCTATCAGAGAGCGGTCCAGACTGTCATATTTCCGCGCGATCGTGATTGGCAAGCCGCTCACCGGCACCGTGAGATCGGTGATGGAGAAGGTCAACCTGCCTGGTTTGTTTTCACCTGTGACAGTGATCATTACCTGACTCGCCTGTTCCTGCCCGTTCGAGTCTGTGGCAGTGACACGGATGACGTAATTGCCATTGGCCAACAATGTCGTGTCGAGTGATGCCAGTGTTGCGCCTGGTCCACCCTGTGCTCCTTCGACCAGTGTCGTTACGGCAGCAGGATTAGACGCCGGCCAGTATTCCACCTTCGCGTTGGTTAACGTCAGGCCGGCTCCTACGGTAATGGGAATGGTGCCGGTTAGAGATGCGCCGTTTAATGGTCCACCAATCCAGCCCTGCGTCACCGGCGGTGACTGCGGTGTCAACGTCCAGACCATCGAGACGGGTGGTGTGCCGTTGACATTGGCAGTTGCAGTGCTACGCACCAGTGCGGTGACGGTGTCCGTACCCGGATTGGTGCCGATGTAGCTGAACGTTGCAATACCGGATGTGTTTGTTACGGCACTGCCTGTGGTTGCGTTTGGACCGCTGACGGTGAACTCCACACCGAAGTTAGCCAGCGGATTGCCGGCTGAGTTGCGCAACGTCGCGCGCACTGATTGCAGGGTACCCGTTACGTATGGACCGGGTGCTACTGCTGCAAGTTGCAATGTCGCTCCGGTGAGCGCGGGTGATGCGTTGACCACGATCTGAATGTCGTCAGTGCCGATACGATGCGTGTCATTCGCCGTCAATCGCAGCACGTACGTTCCCGGCGTCGAGAAGATCGCCCTCGTTACCGGGTTATTGATTTCGTTAAAGGTGACTACACCCGGACCACTCAACTGGCTCCAGAACGATGTCACCGTTGAACCCGTTGGGAAGCCGTCGTCGGCGACTGTGCCGTTCAAGCTGGCTGTGTTCGGCAGCGTGATTGTTTGATTCGGCCCAGCATTGACGATTGGCGCTGCGTTGGCCGGCAGTGCCGTGATCGTTACATCGTCACTAACGGAGTGTTCGGAATCATTGGCGGTTAGCCGTAGCACATATTCGCCGGCCACAGTGAACGTAGCGTCCGTCACCGGCGAGTTCGGTTTCGTGAAAGCAACATCGCCCGGTCCGCTTACTTTGGACCACGTAAGCGCCAGTGAGGAGCCGCGTGGGAAACCGTCGTCGCACGCATTGCCATTCAACTTCGCGGCGTCCGGCAGCGTCACGGTTTGATCTCCGCCGGCGAAAGCTGTCGGCGGCTCGTTTGGAACGACCGGCAGCGTGAAGCCACTCGTCCCCACACTGAGGTCGTAGAGCACCGGCGACTCGCCGCTCGCCGAACGCTTGAAGTTGACGACGATGCGCAGGAAACGTCCATTCGCAACGCTGGGATCGGCGCCATTCGTGACTGTCTGAGACGGCCCGAATGTAGTGCCGTTCGTGCTGCTCGCCACCGAAATGATAAGCGAAGCATCACCGCACAACTTCGCCGTCCAGCCAATGCGACCCCATTCAGCTCCCGCAATACCGCTGTCGAAAACGGTGGACCACGTGCCACTGGCCGGAATGCCGGTCAATGTGCTGCCGGTCATGTCGCTGTAGTTGTAGAGATCGCCGCCGAGATTCTGCGTGGTGAAATCGACTGCGCCGACGTGTGTGACACCGTCCGGACCGAGCGGTCCAAGATTCGGATCGATACGCGAAACTGTGCGACTGTTGTGGTTCGTCGCCCAGATCTTGCCCGAGCCGTCGACGGCCACACCGGTTGGACCGCTCTGAACCGCTATCGTGCCGACATACGTGCCGTCGTTCTTCAAATGGCCCACCGTGCTGCGGTTCAGCGAGTGTGCCACCCAGACGTGATCCTTCCTATCGACCACGCAGCCCTGTGCAAATGCATCGCCCTGATTGAAGACGCCGAGTAGCGTGCCGTCCGACGCAAATTTACGAATCTGACCGTTGCCAAACGATGTGTTCCAAACGTTGCCGCCACTGTCGATGCAAAGGCCGTAACTCGGATGGTTGAAGCCGGTCCAGTTCGTACCGTTCGCGCCGGTCAACGGTTTCGACGTATCCCAACGTAGCATCGGGTTGGACGACCAGATCACACCGTTCTTATCGATCAACCCGCCGTAGCCGCCGAAACCAACGGTCGGCTCAGCGCGTTTGATCTGGCCGGTAATACCGTCGATCAGATCGAAGCGACGCCCACTCGTGCCGCTCACCCAGATGTCGTTGTTTTTGGTAACTGATACGTGGCGCGTGCCAAACGAATTGACCTTCGTGTAATGAATGATGCACTCGTCTTGCGCAGTTGAGACGCCGCCATTCGTGTCTGCGCCATTGAGATTGGTCCACGGCTTGATGTCACCAAAGCCCGTTGAGGTCTCGATGATGCCATTGCCGTTGCGATCGACACACTGCCCGTTCTCGACGAGACCGACGTGTACGACGCTGTTGCCGGCGCGATTTGTGTTCCAAACGTTTCCGTTGAGATCGACCGTCGTGCGCGAAGGATCTTTTGGTTGTCCACTGGGCGAAGTGAAATATTCGCCAAGTACCTGCCCCGTCCTGGTATCGATCTTCACGATTGTGCCCTTTGAAGACACAGCGACCCACAGAAAATCCAGTTCTTGGGCCGTGGCGTCCAGTTGCAACTGGTTAGCGACATCGTGAACGACGCTAAACAAGTTGCCCTGATCGAAATCGGCGTCGAGCGTGTATGTGCGCTCCGCGAAAGGCTTCGGTTTGACGACGACAGTCATTTCGTCGCTTGCACTTAGCTTTCCATCAGACGCTGTCAGGCGCAGCACATAAGTGCCGGGAGCTGAGAAGATCGCAGTGGCGTTGAGCAATGTGGCATCCGGAAAGACGACTGGAGCCGGACCACTCACAAAACTCCAGAACGTCGCGAGCACCGAACCGCGCGGCAGACCATCGTCAGTAGCCGTGCCATTCATCAGGGCGGTGCCGGGCAGAGTAATCTCCTGATCCGGACCGGCATTCGCAGTCGGCGGCTGGTTCAAGAGCACGGTCACCTGCATCTCATCGGATACGGTGAACTCGGTGTCTGTCGCCGTCAGTTTCAACGTATAGAGACCGGGGGTTGTGAACGAAGCAGTTGTCACTGCGGCGTTTGGGTTACCAAACACAACTGGACCCGGACCACTCACGACAGTCCAGGTTGAAGTAACGATGCTGCCCTGCGGCATACCGTCGTCAGTGATCACACCCTTCAGAAATGCGGGATCAGGCAATTCGATTATTTGATCTGGACCGGCATTGACTGTCGGTGGTTGATTGTTTGGCACCACCGTTACTGTCAGCGTGTCGCTCGCGCTCAACTGACCATCTGACGCCGTCAGTTTCAGGACATACTCACCGGCGGTAGCGAAGGTCGCGCTGCTGCTCGCCTTCGTCGGATCGCTGAAGACAACCGAACCGGGACCACTCACAACACTCCACATCAGTTGCAACACACTTCCCAGCGGCAAACCATCGTCCGTCGCGAGTCCATTGAGACTTACCGAATTGGTGGGCAGGGTGATCGATTGATCGCCACCGGCATCGACAATCGGCGGACGATTCACCGGCGGTGGCGGAATGTCGTTCTCAGTGATCTGCAACACGCCGTTGCCGTTAACAAACAGGTAGTTGCACGCCACCGTGCCGCGCACACGACCAGAGCCTTCGATCGTGATCGTTCCCTGGGGCGCGCGCACAATGCCATACAGCACGGCACTGCCAGTCACTTTTAACGCATCCTCAGGATCCGAAAGGCCGGTCGCTATCTTGAGCAATAGACGTTTGGGGTTGTCTGCAGCGCCGAGCGTCGAACCACTGAGAATGACGCGGTTCTTGACGGTCAGTACGATTGGCCCAGCGAGTCGCAGCTCACTACTGCCAGTGAGGGTCAGTTCTTCAAGGTTGTAAACTGCCGGCGACTGCGAGTTCTCGATACCAAACACCAGAACATTCCGTCCCGAAGCACTAAATTGCCCGTACGTGCCTGGTGGGACGACGATCGTTCCGGCACTGCCCGAGATCGAGAGATTGCGCAGCGTTGCCGGATTTCCGATTAACTCGCCCGCATGGCTGATCGACACATCGCGCGTTCCCGCGGGAGCTGGTGGTGCAGCCACATTCTCGAGGGTGATCGGGTTGGTGCGCGCCACTACGTGTCGTAGCTGGGAACTGCCCTTGATCGTGATTGTGTAGTTCGATGGTTCAGGATTCTCAGAACCAACGAGTGTGCCGCCGTATGTTGCGGGCTGGCTGTGCAACACAACAGGTGTTCCGGGAACGAGCAGGTCAGTTGTGATCGTGTCGGTACCATCCAGCGTCACATCTTCAGGCATTAACTGCCACAGCGAACCTTCAACACGCCCGCTGTTCAGCAGCGTTACGCTATGTCGCACCACGGCGATCTTGTCGTACAACTGTTTGACCGGTGGAATTGGATTG
>Ga0111539_10001072_pt1 | contig 36092 bp, 33 predicted proteins | sample RhiMethybrSRZTD1_FD_79667 | JGI IMG/M metagenome (GOLD analysis project Ga0111539, IMG submission 79667) | Populus rhizosphere microbial communities from Tennessee, USA - Rhizosphere MetaG P. TD hybrid SRZTD1 (version 2) (version 2) | ecosystem: Host-associated > Plants > Roots > Rhizosphere >...
AAAAGAGGCAAAATTGCAATAAGCAGAGTTCTTTTCATAAGGTAGGTATTTATGTATGGTCTTACTACGGATTATTATTCGGAAAAAGGCCAGCAGAGGATAAGGGATTATTACGAAAAATACCTTCGGAAAAACTCGACACCAACGGGTATTCGCCACAAAGAAATACAAGAAGATTTACCGGTGCAAGGGTTTTAAAATATTTTTTAAATCAAGTTTTGAACATCCAATGTTTGAAAAGAAAGTTGCTGTCTATCAATAAAATAACCGGTTAGTTATTTTACGAGGTGACGCCCGGCCAGGGTGGTAGAATTACGATTTTTGTTTAACTCATTCCTATACTTAAGCTGAAGTTTCTTACATGATTAGGTAGAAGCGAGAACAATGCTGTAAGGTTAATTCTTAAAATTGCTTTGAAGTAGAATCTCAAAACAAGTGAAAGCCTCATTACCAGAGTTAGGAAGGAATACTGCGATGAACAATATATGTGAATTAGTTTTTGCTGAAAGTCTTTAAAGAAATCTTTGCAGGAGGTGTATCAAAAAAAGAAGCCAAAGCTCTGCGCCATACGTCATTCATACGGCTCATCGAAATAATCTCCTGGAGATATAAAGACCTTTTCCGGTAGTCTATATTCTCCAATATAAACCGGAGGAGAAGTTTTTTAGCAGTGGGGGATGTATTTGTACGGATCATAACAGTTGGTTTAATAATCATCGGTAAAAACTATGCCACTCCTTATCAGATAGTGAAAAAAGATACTAACAGCCGTGCCCATCTTAAGTATCCTGAAGGAAGAATATATCACGATTACACAGTTTAGCATATTTCGTAATACGAAATGTCAAAGCTATCATCAGTCGATATTGGGTCCTAAACAGGGTTATAAATACGTGCTTCATTGGAGCAGCGATCTTAATAAATCAGGCAGATACGCACTATTGTGTAGATTTTTTTTCTCAAAACATTATGATTAAACGCGATGTAAGAGGCAGTATGAGCGAGTTATTATACTGGAACTGTTTTTGGTTTGATTGGAGAGAAATTCTTTCATTTCTAAAAACAACTGTCATGACCAGGTATATCAAAATTAGCCGGTTCGTATTACGCCGGGCATTGTATCTCTTTTTATTGAGCTTTATGAACGTTATCGCTTTCGCCCAGGATAAAGGAATCGACGTTGACATTAATGTAAAAAAGGAACATTCGTGGTATCAACAGCCATGGATTTGGGTAGTGGGTGGCGCAATATTCATTTTATTGCTTGTGGCACTTTTGAGAAGTGGCGGTGCCCGTAACAAAGGATAAGTTACAGTACATGATCCGTCAATGAACCCAAAACCATTCCCCATTTTAAATAATGATTTATGGAAATTAAAAGAAACGAGGCAACCAACAATCGTCCGGCGGGTGACCGGGCGATTGATGCTACTTACGTTTTTTCGGATTTGCCTTCGGTTATCGCACAATTGCGCGACGAAAAAGCATGGGCGCATAACGACCGGAACGGCATTACGATATTTAAGTCAGATAACATCAGCATTGTAGTGTCAGCTTTTAAAGGCGGAGCCATAATTAGTGAAAACGAAGTGGAAGGATACCTCACTATTCAAATGTTGCAGGGTAAAGCTGTTTTTTCAACCGATGATGGTGATACTGTGTTATCGGAAAATCATTTGGTGACCCTGCATCCCCATGTGGTGCATTCATTTAAAGCCGACACAGATTGTGTTGTGTTACTTACTACTTATTTGAAAGAAGATATCTTGTATTGATTGGGGTATAAGAATGATCCTTTTTAAAACAAAATTCGAATTTCGAATTTTGATTCAGGGCATTCCTTTGAATCTTCCCAAGTTCCCTAAAATCTGTAATCTTTAAATATTGAAACTATCTCTTGATTTGTGTCAATCAATGTTTTGCAGCAGCCGATATTTTTCTATCTTTAAATTAATTAACTGCTGTACATGCCCCACCATCGCCAGTTGGCTGCTATCATGTTTACCGATATTGAAGGTTACACTGCCGCCATGCAGGAGAACGAGTCAAAGGCCATTGAGTTAAGGGAACGTCACCGCCAGGTTATCAAACAGGCTCACGAGAATTTTAGCGGTCGCATTGTTCAGTATTATGGGGATGGCACTTTAAGCATATTCCAGAGTGCCGTCACTGCAGTACAATGCGCCATTTACTTGCAGCAGGCTTTTTTTCAATCACCCAAAGTTCCTGTCCGCATTGGATTGCACATTGGAGACATAATTTTCGAGGATGAACAGGTAATGGGCGACGGGGTTAACCTCGCCTCGCGGATAGAATCTCTTGGGATGCCCGGCTGTGTATTGCTTTCCGACAAGGTAAAAGACGAGATTAACAATCATCCAGCTCTGAAAACCGTTTCAATGGGCATATACAACCTGAAAAATATTAGCCGGCCGGTTGAAGTTTTTGCCCTCGTTCATCCTGAGCTCGTGACTCCAAAACCCGGGACGCTGGAGGGAAAAACAAGCCCGGCACAAAAGACAATGCCGGCGGTGAATAAAAGAGCTTCTCCAAAAAGCGTTGCTGTGCTACCATTCGCCAATATCAGTAATGATCCCGAGCAGGATTACTTTAGTACCGGAATTGCAGAAGAAATTCTCAATTCACTTTCCAATTTAAAAGATCTGAAAGTAGCTGGTCGCACTTCAACACCACAGTACAATCGTGAAAATATTGACTTGCGGGAGTTCGGAGAAAGGTTGGGTGTAAAAACAATATTGGAGGGGAGTGTCCGAAAACAGGGAAACCGTATTCGCATCATTGTTCAATTGGTTAATGTGAGTGATGGTTTTCATTTGTGGTCGCAAAAATATGATCGGAGTATGGACGATATTTTTGCGATCCAGGATGAAGTTGCTTTAGCAGTTACGGAAAAGCTTAAGGTCACGTTACTCGAAAAGGACAAAGCGCGAATTACAAAGACCCGCACAAATAATACTGAGGCGTACGAATTATATTTAAAAGGAAGATTTCATTTAAACCGGCGAGGCGGCGCGATTTTGACCGGAATGCACTATTTCCAGTTGGCAGTTGACCTTGACCCCGATTTTGCGCTTGCTTATACAGGTTTGGCTGATGCCGGAATCATGGCGGCACTGTATGGCCTGGCGCCGCCAAAACAGGTAGCGGTAAAGGCAAAGGAAGCCGCCGAGAAGGCCCTACTGCTTGATCCCCACCTTAGTGAACCCTACTGTTCGTTGGGGGCCTATTATACCTTTTATGAATGGAACTGGCGCGAAGCAGAAAACAATTTTGCGACCTGCTTTCAACTCAATCCGGGGTATGCACAGGCGCATTATTGGTATGGGTTAAATTACCTGGCATGGGTGAAGCATGATATGGTGGAGGCTGAAAAACACGGGCGCATAGCTACGGAACTGGAGCCGATGAGTGCAATAAGTTTTGGCATGTACGGAGCCATACTAAACTCTGCCGGCAAATATAAAGAGGCCCTTGCGGCATGTACTACAGGGGTCGAGCTGGATTCCAATCATTATTTGAGCCAATTATGCAAAGGTTTGACCCATCTGGCATTGCGGCAACTTGAAGAGGCTGAAGTGATATTTTCTTTGTTGGTGAGGGCAACGAAAGGGCATCAGTTCGCCACCAATTCACTAATCGTGACTTATTATTTTATGGGTAAAATAAAAGAAGCCCGGGAATTGTTAAATCAATTGAAGGCAAAGCCTGCGGAAGGGTTTGTGGGTTATGCCCTGCAAGCGCTGTCGGTATCACTTCTTGACGGAGTGGACGAAGCGTTTTTTTACCTTGAAAAGGCTTATGAGGAGCGTGACCCCATCTTACTAAACCTAAAACATAACAGGCTCGTACCACCGAAACTCAAGGCGGACCCCAGGTTTGAACAGCTTTTTGAGAGAGTCGGTTTTCCACTTGACTAGCAATCTCCACCGCAATTCCCGCTGCATGCTGGCAATCGAATTTAACCAAGTACCATAGCTTCACCTGGTGGAATGGTCACAAGCACAGTGCGATAATTTCCATTTGTTGAGCAGGCATTTGCCACAGGTCCTCTTTGCTCAAATGGAAATAGTATGTTCAATAGTTTACCTTCTGTATTTAAATTTTTATCGACTATGACATGCACTGTTGCAGGTTCTTCCAAATGTGTGTTTGCAACGACCAGGATTTCTTTTTCATTTAATATTCGTGAAAAAGAAATAACGCCACCTTGAAATGGAGAATAATCGAAGTCAAGTCCATTGCCACTACATGCTCTGAAATACTGGCGGCCATAACGCAAAACCGGTTGTTCTCTTATCAGTTGGCTAAGATCTTTGATATGCTGAAATAGCGGATTGGAATTTGAGAATGCATCGGGTCTGCCCCACAAAGCTTCCCGCACGAATTCACGGCGATCCCCTCGTCCGGAAAGTGCCTGCTCCGTACCATAATAAATGCAGGAAATTCCCTGCATCGTCATCATGCATGTAATGGCAAGCTTCGTTTGACCGGGGAATTCCGGGTTGTGAAATCGTTCATTAAGATCATGGTTGTCCAGGAAGGTGACATAATATTTTCCGGCATCGCCGTGCGAGCTGACAATTTTCTTCAATGCTTCCCTTCTGCGATCAAGATGATTTGCTAAAACAGACGGCGGAGCAAATCCTTTGCACACATCAACGAGCCGCCGACGCATAGGAAAATCGATTGCGGCATCAACTCCGATAAGGTCATCATCTTTGTGTGTATTGCGTCCTATGAATTCCGCGATTCTCTCTTCGTCATCGTCCTGCCATACCTCGCCAAACGTAAAAAAGTTCTTTTTTCCAATGGATAAAGCATATTCGCGCATAGCATTCCCAAATATTCTCGCGAACTGCGGCTCAATATACTGAAGCGTATCTATCCTGAAACCATCAAGGTCAAACTTTGCAATCAGGTATTGATACGCCCTGATCAGGTGACTCCGCACAGGGTATACCCCTGTTACAGGCTCTTTGTAATCTGTTGCAAGTTCCTTTAGCCTTCCAAAATCACCGTCAACGCCATTCCCTCCTTTGCGTCGGAAATATTCATCCTGTTGCAGCTCTTCTGGCCAAACTCCTTCGTCAATCTTAAGACTATCCACGTTTTCTATATCTGTCCATTCACTTTGTGGTACACCATCTTCGTTGCGCCAAAAGATTTTGTATTCACCCTGGTTCCTGTAATCCCTGGTATCCTGCATTCCTTCATAAGTAAAAAGGTCGCCTGTGTGGTTTAAAACAATCTCTACGGCAACATAAATTCCCATTGCATGCACCTCATCTACCAATTCCCTGAATTCCTTATCTGCGAGCGACGGATTTTGTCTTGCTGCTGCCGGGTCGGTACAAAACCTTGGTTCAATCCGGAGAAAATCGAAAACTCCATAACCGCCCCAATAGTCGGTGAACCATTGTGGATTGATCAGCACAGGTGAAAGCCAAATTGCACCCGCGCCTAACTCTCTCAAATAGGGCAAGCGTTGCCGTATACCTGCAAAATTGCCACCCTGGTACGTATTGCACGGAACGACGTCAGGCTGAGGCGAAGTAAAGGGGTTGTTAAACCTGTCAATAAGGAGAAAATAGATCCACTGGTCGCGCCAGTCTGCAGGGGATGGAAAGGGATAGGGAATCAGTTTGCCGGTGGATGTGGAAGTAATCGCGGGGCTGGCCTTCAGCGTTTGCTGAACGGCGGGGTCATTCAGTGTCATTGGATGTGGTTTTTGGTTGCCTATGAAGTTAGGTAAATAAAATGCGGGGATATTGACATTCTTTGCACCGTTATCAGTGAAATTCATTAGGGGTTTTCACTTTTTACAGTGTTGTTTTGAACCGCCAATTCGAAAATCGCTGAATGCAATAACAAGATTGTTAAACCTAAGTTACCTTACATCCTGATAAAATAATTTTTATGTTTATACTCCAGGTAGAGCACAAAGTTCCAAACTATGAAGGATGGAAAAAAGCGTTTGATAGTGATCCCGTTAACAGAAAAAAAATGGGTGTTACGCGTTACCAGGTTTGCCGGCAGGAAGAAAATCCTGATAATATAATCATCGACCTTTATTTTGATAGCATGCAAAATTTGCAATCAATGCTGGCGGCTCTGCAAAATCTCTGGGAAAAAGTAGACGGCACTGTAATGACAAAAGCAACCACTCGAATATTAAACATCAAAGAAATAGTTGACTTGTAGCAATGACATGTCGTTTCATTTCACGGCAACTATACGCAATGCTATATCTTCAGAATAGGAGGACGAGGTTAAACTGGCCTTTCCGCCTCTATGCCTTACTGATTTCTTTCCATAATATTTGCCCGTCAACGTATCCAGCCATTCGATCTCATACTTACCCGCAGGCAGAGCCAGTTCCAGGTTGACCTGTTTACCCCGGTATATGTAGATCGCATACTGTTTGCCATTTTCTGAAAGAACTTGGGCTATTGCATTTGTTGGTAATCTTCCAATGATCGTTGTGGTATCGGGCACCATCTTGACAAAATCAAAACGTTCTATGAAGCGCTTGAGATAGCCGAGCTCTTTTCGAAGAGTCTTGCTGCCACCACCGGGCTGTGCCGGCGGGTATCTATAATTTCCTGTTTCATGACCGGCAGCAAATGAATAATCGAGGTTATTGTATAAGGCACCCCCTGCAAGCATAAACCGCCAGGCTTCCATCCTGTATGCGGAGTCCGTGTTGCCTCTGAAGCCTGTTTCATTATCACCGATTACTTTGTTCAGGTTGTAATTCATCGCTACCGCAGAAGGGGGCATTGCATAATGAAAATTGAATACAGACACCTGGGCGAATGGATTTTCGATGTTACTTTTTCCGTTGGCTATATTTTGAGAAATAAGATGCTTTGCTATAAAAAGCTTTTCGGATTCACTTATGACGGCAGCAATATGCTGTTGCCATTCCAGCGTCACACCTCCAAAATAAGGTTCATTACATATTTCGTAAATAATATTGTCATAGTCTTTCAACTCGTAGATAATTTTTTGTACCATTTTTTCCTGGACATTGAGCAAACCGCCGTTCTTATCCAGTGTGTAAGCTTCTGTACGCGTAATGTTGCCAACTCCGTTAATGTTATTTATACTATTCATCGGGCTTAACAACCATTGGCTGTCCTCATAAAAGGGACAGAATAAAGTGAATTCCACAATTATTCCACGTTGTTGTGCGGCGCCGATAAATGATTTCAGTCGTTTAAAATAGTTTTCATCCCATTTATCAAGGTCAAACTTATTTCCTCCATTCTTAAATCCCGGCTCTTCACTCCTCGACCATGGACAAATAAATTTTTCGGAGGTTGGTGCGAGCGTATTGTTTGAAATATTGAATGCATTGGCCGGTTCATGATAACTTCCACTAAAAGTTCGCGTAAGGTTCAGGCCATCGGATTTTAATTCGTCGAGATACATAATATAGTTGAATCCTGTATTCAGGACAGCCCCGTAGTGCTCCCCTGACGTAATCAAAACGGTAGGCTTGTTTTGGTAAACAAAATAATGGGGGTTTGCCGGATATAAGGCCAAAAATTTGGATTGCGAAAATACAGGTGACCAACAAGCCAATAATGCAGCTGTCACAGTAATATTGATATTCTTCATTCTTCTAATTCTTATCGGCAATGAATATAAGTAAAAACAAGGGTTACGTTGCCAGATAAGCCGATCGCCCCGTATCGAACGAATGACATTGCGACAGGTTATATTCGGCAGAAAAGGGAAATTTTACCCCAAAAGTCAACCTTAGCTTTTCAAAAATGATTGGTTTACTTGTATATGCGCAATGAGAATAAATTCCAGCCTTCTTTGGCACATATTTTTCTCCCCTCAACATAAAATATGACTATGAAGGAGAATTCGAATAGAAATCCGAAAAAGTCAAAGGGTAAAAAAGGCAAATCATTAAAAGAGAGGGTGAAGCGTCATCTCACAGACAAACATGATATCATCACCGAACAGGACCTGAAAGATGTCGTTGTTGGTGTTGATGCAGTGGATCTGAATAACCCGGATGAACCCACAATATTGAGTGAAGATCTCGAACCCAACAAAATCATTACTTCATGGGATGTTGTTGATGAAAAGGAATGAAGACCTGATGGCAACGGTGCGTACACTGTTGAACAAATCCTAAACGCTTATTTAATTAACATACCGCCAATCGCCACAGTGGGTGTTATGTGATGCCACGGATCCTTTTATTCTCACAACCCAGCATGGTAGTCGATTCACGAATTTGCGTAAGATCACTTTTGTCGTATAAAACGATTTCTTCTAATGGGCCCAAATGAAGCCATTGTCTGCAAGAAAAGCTATGGTTTTCGTCGATCTTAATGTTGCAAAATTCCGGGATTTCTTTAGCAGATTGTTTTGGCATTTTCTTGTCGGCTGATCAAACAGGGCTGGGAAGATCCGGCATAATGTCCGGGAATGATCCGATAGTCCTGAAAGGAAGGGATGATTTTATCGACTCTTAATAGCCGACCTCTGCAAGTCTCACAACGAACAAGGTGAGGTGACAGTTATCCACTTTATTTAAAACCTGAAAAAGGCAAATCTTCATATCTTCAGTTTGCATTTTTCTAATGAGTATAAAAAGCACTTATTGTTATGAGAACAAGAATTCTTCAGCTCTTCGTTTTTTCTTTTTTTGTACTTACAGTTTGCGGGCAACCAAAGGAATCACAGGGACAAAGAGAAGGGAATTTTGTAGCAACGGGGCAGTGGGCTAATTACGGTAACGATCCGGGTGGCATGCGCTATTCTCCGCTAAAGCAAATCAACATTGCAAATGTGAAGCAACTTAAGCTGGCCTGGACGTATCAATCAGGCGAATTGAAAACTTATGAAGGAACAAACCTGGCGTCAAAGGCAGCGCTGGAAACTACTCCACTTATGATAGATGGCGTACTTTATTTCAGCACGCCAACCAATCGTATTATCGCGATTGATGCCGGTACAGGCAAAGAGAAATGGGTGTTTGATTCACACGTAAATCTCAAAGGCGGTTATTCAGAAGTGACTTCAAGAGGTGTGTCTAAATGGATAAATCCGGATCGTCAAAAGGATGATAGCGATTATATGAGAATCATTGCAGCCACAATAGACGGCCGGTTGATTGCACTGGAGTCAACCACCGGAAAGCTCATTGCTTCATTTGGTAAAGGTGGCATCTTAGATTTGAAAGAAGGTGTAGGTGAGATACAGGTCACTTCACCTCCGGCCGTTATCAACGATCTTATAGTGGTGGGATCCACCATGGGTGACAATGCCAGGTTTGATTATCCGCCGGGTGTTGTCAGGGCTTTTGATGCGAGAACGGGGGATCTTAAATGGTCATGGGATCCTATCCCTCGAAAACCCACTGATTATGGATTCAACACATGGCTCGGCGAAAAAGTACAAAAGACCGGCGCCGCCAATGCATGGGCGCCAATTTCAGCTGATCCTGTTAATGACCTCGTGTTCATTCCAACTTCCTGTCCGAGCCCCGATTACTACGGCGGCGAACGAAAGGGTTATAATGTTTATGCCAACTCAATAGTTGCCATTACAGCATCTACCGGAAAGGTGGCCTGGCACTTTCAAACTGTGCATCACGATATCTGGGACTATGATATTGCTTCTCAGCCTTTGTTATTCGATCTCGAGCGAAATGGTGAGAAAATCCCTGCTGTCGGCGTGTTCACCAAAATGGGGCACATATTTGTGTTGAACCGAAAAACTGGTCAGCATCTGTTCCCGATAGAAGAACGTAAAGTTCCCGCCTCTGACGTACCGGGAGAAGAGGCTGCAAAGACTCAACCATTTCCCGCCCAGTTACCTGCCCTGGGATTGCAGAATGTTTCTGAAGACAGCGCATGGGGACCCACGCCAGAATTATTAAATAAAGCAAAAGAACGAATAGCGCGCTTTAATCACATGGGTGTGTTTACTCCTCCTTCAACGAGAGGAAGTCTTATTACTCCCGGCAATGTCGGGGGTATGAATTGGAGCGGCGCAACTTATGATCCTGAACGAAAATTGTTGATCGCAAATACGAATCGTCTTGCCGCCTTGATAACGTTGTATCCAAAAACAGAAAATACCCGGCAGTCGGTCAATACCGCCTTGCCAAGGGCGGAAATAGCCATGCAGGAAGGAACACCCTATATCATGAGCCGAGAATATCTTTTTACGGTCGAAAATGGTGAGATCATCATGCAGACAAAACCTCCCTGGGGTAGTTTGGCCGCCATCGATTTGGCTTCAGGGAAATTGAAATGGGAGCAACCATTAGGGATGATGATGAACCCGGCGAAGTATCCTGATGCGGCAAAATGGGGATCGATCAATTTTGGTGGCGCGACAACTACAGCAGGAGGGTTGACTTTTATTGCCGCAGGAATGGACGGATTTTTCAGGGCCTTTAGTTCCGACAACGGTGAAGTGTTGTGGCAGGCAATGTTGCCGGCTGCTGGTCACGCGGCACCTATTACCTACGAGTTAAACGGTAAGCAATATGTCGTGATCGCTGCCGGCGGTCATGGTAAGCTGGGCAGTAAGCTCGGAGATTATATTGTTGCGTTTTCCCTTTAATGAACGCCCGCTTTATTTTAGAGTTGTGCAGTTTATAAAAAAACCCCGGCGAATGCCGGGGTGAATCTATTTTGAACGAGGATTATATATGGGCTTCGATTTTCTTTACAAAATTTCCTTTGGGTTGAGCACCCACGAGTTTGTCAACTACCTGGCCACCTTTAATAAAAAGAATTGCAGGTATTGAGGTAATTCCATAGTTCATGGAAACCTGGGGGTTATTGTCAACATTCACTTTCCCGACATTCACTTTACCATCATATTCCTTAGATAACTCTTCAATAACCGGCCCGATTGCCCGGCATGGTCCGCACCATTCTGCCCAGAAGTCTACAACAGTCAGTTTATCAGAAGCCAGTACATCGCTTTGAAAGTTCGCATCATTAAATTCTCTTGCCATTTTTATTTATTTTAATTATTTGGTTGAATGATTGGTGCAATAGAAACTGCAAATTTAAGCCCGTAATAATAAACAGCGGAATATGGCAGAAAGTTGTGTACAAAATGCAAAATCCCTTGATAAAATGTCAGAACTTTATGAGGTAATAAGTGAGGCGATCAGCTGAAAACGATTGTGTTACCCAGTAGTCTTTAACCCGCTTGTCAGGCTGTCACTACCTGGATTTCAAGTTCGGGCCTGCCTTCAAAAAACTGAATCAATTCCTCGTTCATCTCCAGGCCGCGATCGGAACTCACCAAACTGATTTTCAAATCCTTTTTAGGTTCATTAACAATAAACTTTAAAGCTGTATTACCGGGAAAATTCTTCAGATTTTTCTCTACAAAATTGATCATTTCCTTGTTGACGGCTAACGGGTGAACTTGTATGTTTACCTGTTTTGTCGATTGCTTTTTTAGGGTTTCTGCCAGGCAAACTTGCTGCACTTTTAACTCGAACTCTAATTGGTTGTAACGTGGCCTGAAAAAACCGGTTATGCAAACTGTCGCGCCCGGTTGCAGGTACGGCGAAAGACGCAAATAATCCTCGCTAAATAGAACAAAGTCGGTTTTACCCGAGAAGTCTTCAATGGTGTAGCTCCCGTATTTGTTCCCGCTTTTCTGGGCAATCCGATGCTGGACTCCTGTAACCAATGCAAGTATTCGAAATATTCTCCCGGGGTTTGGTTGAATCTTAATGGATTCCCTGAATTCATTGAAGTCGGCAATTGGCGTAATGCCGTAATGCTTCATTTCAAAGCGATAATTGTCCAACGGATGGCCGCTCAAAAACATACCTGTTACTTCTTTTTCATAATCCAATTGTACGGTTAGGGGCCATGGATTACAATCGGGAATTCGCGGAGGAGGAATCTCCATTGTAATGGGCAGATCACCGAAAAGTGTGTTGGCGGTTGTTGCATTCTGGGTGGAGATTACCTGCCCGTATTTAATGATCTTTTCCAGGCCGTTGATTGTTTCACCTTCCGCTAATGCAAAGTATTGCGATCTGCTGAGATCGGGAAAACAATCAAAGCCTCCCGCATAAGCAAGACTCTCCAGTGTTTTCTTGTTAACGGTCCGTTGATTGATACGCTTTATAAAATCAAAAACGTTTACAAAGGGGCCGCTTTTTTTTCTTTCCACGATAATGCTTTCCACTGCTGCCTCGCCAACTCCCTTTAAACCACCGAGGCCAAACCGGATTTCTCCGGTCTTATTGACCGCAAATCCTTTTTGTGATTCATTAATATCAGGTCCGAGAACTTTTATACCCATTCTTTTACATTCTTCCATGAAGAACGTGATCTTTTCAATGCTTCCTGCGTTGTTTAAAACTGCAGCCATGTATTCGGCAGGGTAGTGGGCCTTAAGATAAGCAGTTTGATAAGCAACGTATGCATAGCATGTGGAATGCGATTTATTGAAAGCATATTGAGCAAAAGCTTCCCAGTCATTCCAGATTTTTTCCAGGATATGTACCGGCAATGAATTTGCTGCTGCGCCGGTTAAAAACTGCGCTTTCATTTTATTCAATGTAGCAATTTGCTTTTTGCCCATTGCCTTGCGCAATACATCTGCATCTCCTTTGCTGAATCCTGCAAGCTTTTGTGCCAGCAACATGACCTGTTCCTGGTATACTGTGATACCATACGTTTCTTCCAGGTACTCCTGCATTTCCGGCAGGTCGTACGTAATCGCCTCCCTTCCGTGTTTGCGATAAATATAGTTTGGTATGTACGCCATCGGGCCGGGTCGGTACAAGGCATTCATTGCGATCAGATCGCCAAATTTATCCGGCTTTAGCTCTCTTAAATATTTCTGCATACCGGGACTTTCAAATTGGAAGGTTCCGATGGTTGCAGCGTGCTGATACAACTCAAATGTTTTTGCATCGTCCAACGCTATTTCATCAATGTTGATATCGACGCCGTGATTTTGCTTTATTAGTTGCAGAGCATTTTTTATGATCGTTAAAGTTTTCAACCCGAGGAAATCCATTTTTATGACGCCCGACTCTTCAATCACATTTCCTTCGATTTGTGTTACCCAAAGAGGTGAATCTTTGGCAACAGCAACAGGAATGAGATCAGTAAGGTCTTTTGGCGCTATGATGATTCCAGCTGCGTGTATGCCGGTATTGCGTACAGATCCCTCCAGTCGTTCCGCTTCATGCAAAACCTGGCTGAGTAAAGTATTTTCCTGGGAATATATTTCCCTTAATTTTTTTACATTTTCAAAATCATCGCTTCCAAATCCTTCTTTTTCTTCCAATGAGTTTTCACCGTCTCTTGTTTTCAAAGGTGCATGCAGCACGCGTCTCAATTCCACCCCGGGTCGCTCAGGAACCAGTTTCGCCAAAGCATTTGATTCGGGCAGAGGGAGGTCCATGACACGTGCCACATCCTTAATGCTTGATTTGGCCGCCATGGTGCCATAGGTTATGATCTGGGCGACCTGGTTCTTTCCATATTTGTCGACGACATAATCAATAACTTTTTGTCTGCCTTCGTCATCGAAATCCGTATCAATATCAGGCATCGACTTTCGATCCGGGTTCAGGAAACGTTCAAACAGCAGGTTGTATTTGATGGGGTCAATATTGGTAATGCCGGTACAATATGCAACTACTGATCCAGCAGCCGAGCCGCGTCCGGGACCAATAAATACGCCAATATCGCGACCTGCTTTGATGAAATCACTTACGATTAAAAAATACCCGGCAAAGCCCATGGTTTTAATGGTGAATAATTCAAACCGGATGCGTTCATCTAGCTCAGGGGTAATTTCGTTGTAGCGATTTTTTGCACCATCCCACGTAAGATGTTCGAGATATTCGTCCTGTGATGAAAAAGCTGTGGGCACCTTGAAGTACGGCAACAATATATCCCTCTTCAGGTTAAGTACTTCAATTTTGTCAACGATTTCATTGGTATTATCAATCGCCTGCGGAAGATCTTTAAATAACGACTTCATTTCTTCCGTCGTTTTGAAATAAAACTGGTCGTTGGGAAATGCAAATCTTTTTCCCTTCACATTGATATCGTCATCGGCAAAATCACGCAGGGCAGGTGTCGATATTTTTTCGCCTGTGTTAATGCACAACAAAATATCGTGGGCATTAAAATCACTTTGTTCTACGTAGTGCGAGTCATTACTCGCTATGATCCTGACATTGTACTTACCGGCAAGCTTTATCAACACATTATTTACCTTGTCTTGTTCAGGCATGCCATGACGCTGCAGTTCCACATAGTAATCTTCCTGGAATACATTGAGCCACCATTTAAATTCATTTTCCCCTTCTTCTTCTCCTTTTCGAAGTATTGCCTGGGGCACAGATGCGCCAAGACAACAAGTAGTGGCAATGAGACCTTCGTGATATTGAAGGATCAACTCTTTATCAATACGCGGATATTTGCTGTACATGCCTTCAATAAACCCCAGTGATGTTAGTTTCACGAGATTCTTGTAGCCCGTTTCATTTTTTGCCAACAAGATCTGGTGATATCGCTGGTCGCGTTGATCTTTTGTAAAAGTCTTCTGATGGCGGTTGGTAGTAGTATAAAATTCACAACCAACAACAGGTTTTATTTTCAGCTTGCCGTGCTCATCTTTATGCTTATAAGCTTCGGCAACAAATTCAAAAGCTCCAAACATGTTGCCATGATCGCTGATAGCCAGTGCAGGCATTCCATCTTTGATAGCTTTCTTGTACAAATTTTGGATAGAAGCGGCTCCGTCTAATAATGAGAACTGAGTATGTACGTGCAGGTGCGAAAATTTCATTCGAGTATTGTGTTAATCCCATTACAGCATAATATGGTAATAGATCGTAATCAGATCCAAACCTTATCGTTTCTTTCTAAAGCTAAATACATTGATCAGGCCATTACTATAACTACAAACCCACGCCTCCAGTTTATCATCATCTTCAAAAATATCCACACCCACAGGATGGCCTTTACAGGGCAGCGAAATTACTTTGGAAAATCCGTTTTCATTGATTTTAAAAACCTGCACTGTGTCGCTGCTATAACAGGTGACAAACAGGAACTTGTGATTTTTTGACAGGATAATCGTTCTCGGCTGTGCCGCAGTCGATGCACTAAATAATGTATTACCGGTAGGAGCATCAATACAGGCTATTTTCCCAAGCCGGTTATATGAAACAAAAAGGCGGCTGCTTGAATCGATCACAATGTGTCTTGGGTTCGACGCCACACCGATATCGCCCTCTTTCATCCACACAGTGTTATTTATAGCTGTAATACTTGCTCCCCCCATTATAGCAACATAGGACCTGTTATTCTTGTCGTCTACTACTACTCCTCTTGGAATGGCTGACACTGGTATAGTGCTGACCACTTTCGCAAAAGGATATTCGTTAATGTTTGTCTCCAACACACTTACATTATAAGAATGCCAGTTGCTGACGAGTAAATATTTGCTATCCGCTGTTCTTGAAATGATCTTTGGGGTTTTCCCGGTTTTTATCAGGGGCACGTAGATCGAATCAGTTGCCTGGCTTTCCGGGTAAACAACCGTGATCATTTTTGACGGGGTTGCAGGTTTGGTGGCGATATTTGCACTAAGCGAATCGATCCTGATAGGAACAATTCCTTCTGCATTGTGCAACGATACCCACAATATTTTATCATTGTGGCTGAGGCAGGCTTCCACAGGTTTCTCCTGGTATGAGGCTATTGGTTTGTCCTTCTCATAATCCCAGCCAATCCCCCTGGTAGGTTTAAATTTGAATTCTCTTGTTACATTTTTCGTGGATTGATCAAACTCATAAACGCTCATACCTTCCAGGTTCATTGCATAAAGCTTTGTGCCTTCCCCGTTAAATAACACTGATTTTGTGCCGGGCGCTGCATTTAAAACTTCTGTTTTTTCGTATTCTATAATCGTGTACGGTACGGCCGGCGTATCTGGTTTATTAATGCTTCGCTCGTTTGTCGCGATAGAACTGCTGATGGCTCTCGGTATGGCGATTTCAAAGCCCGGATTTGTTGATTGGGCCCATACACTCCCGATCCAAAACGCAGTCATCAAAAAGAACAATATTATTGATGGAGACATCCTCATGTAATGTTGATCAATTCACAAAATATACATTTGTTGATTTTGGCCAGGAAAAATTAACAGCTTTAAACTATTTGACGTCAGTATATTAAATGTGCCACAATCTAAAGACTCAAAATTCGTTAATGGGTATTGTTTTTTCACATCTTTTAAGTATATTTTTGCAAGCACCCTCATCGGGGAGGGAATTTGCGCTGGAAATGTAAGGAGCCACATGTTTAAGAAAGTTGTAATAAGTTTATCGGTAGTTGGAGTTGGGCTATTGGCGGGTTGCGCCAGTGTGAAGCCGGCAACTGCCAATAAACAGGTCGGTACACCTGCCCCTGTTAAAACGGCTCCTGCTAACGGTAATGCTAAAAAGGACATCAAGTTTCTTGATGACATTTCGGTCGCTCCCGAGTCAACTGTCACAAAAAAAGCAGGGAATGGTGAAAAAACAACTGCCACCGGTTCATCAGTGGATGCTTATCTGAACCGTTCTTCATCGCTTGAAAAAGCTTCAGATCTGCAACTTAAATATGCTATCTTATTGAATACTGAGGTAGAGCAGTTACAGGATAATTATCTTTTAAAATATATTGACGAATGGTATGGAACCCGCTACCGCTACGGGGGCACTACTAAAAGCGGTATTGACTGCTCGGCATTTGTCCAGGCCATTTATCTGTCTGCCTTTGGCATGACTCTGCCTCGCACAGCAAGGGACCAATATCGCGGATGCCATATAGTTTCAGCTACTGAAATGAAGACCGGGGACCTCGTTTTTTTTAATACCACCGGCGGAATATCGCATGTGGGCATCTATCTTCAGAACAATAAATTCATACATGCCTCCACCTCATTTGGAGTTACCATCAGCGATTTGTTTGATCCATATTACCTCGGACGATTTTTAGGTGTGGGCAGAATAGACAAACCTGAAGTGAAGATCAAATAGCTCTAATTTCCTTTTTTCCCAGTCCCAACCGTTTTCTTATTGAAATTATTACCGGGATGATGTCAGGCGATAACCTGAAATAAATTGTTGCGCCCCCGTATAATAAGAGAAAGACAATGCTGCGGAGCACGAGCCCCCAAAATCCATGCATTTGAAAAAAAGCAAAATGGCAAATTGCGTAACATCCCGCAGCCACTAAGATTGTGTAAACCGATTGGATGGTGAAAGGAAAAAGCCTGTATTTTTTCCATAAAAACGCAATGCGGACAATATTATAAATGCTCACCGATATCAGGTTGGCCAAAGCCGGGCCCAGTATATCCATTTGTTTTGCCAGGATATAGGTAAGCGGAAGCATAAATGTTAATAATATGGCACCGCTTATGAGCTCAAATCGCCACGCAGTAGATGTTCCGATTATTTGTGCATTAACCCCGGTGCCCAAATCAATGATGCGCATAAGGCCTAATAAAATAAAGGCTGAGAACCCTTGCAAATAAGCATCTTTTAGTCCAAAAGTTTGAACAGCTTCCCTGTAATTGAGAGCAATCAGGATAAAAATTCCGCAGGAGAATAGTAGCAGGTTTATCGAAGACCGTTGATAAATCTTTTGCAGCAACGCCTTGTTTTTGTCTTTCCAGGCTTTCGATAAATGAGGTATGGAAACGGCAATAATACTTCGCTGTGGCGCCTGTATCACGCTCGTCATTATTTGCGCAATACCAAATATGCCAGCCTTATCAATCCCATCGGTCAAAACTGAAGCAATGACAATGCTGTCGAATACCTGCGAGACGGTAAATATCAAAACACCGGAATAAACGAAGAGACACAGCGAAAGTATTTTTTTAAAGAATCTCCGGGTCACCCTGCTGACGGAAAAAGTGAAATGAATCTTTTTTGAAATGACCAGGTAGGTGAATAGGAAAATGGCAATTGCAGGGTAAGTAAAAGCATAAAGTTTTATGAAAAGATCAAAGGTGCCTACGGCTTTGTAGATAAATAAAACAATCAAGACCGATATCAACAATCGCCAGAGAACTTCCCGGGAAAAGTTTGCAAGCACGGGCTTATGCAGAGTCCATGTATATGCTTCCAGGATCGTGTAAACTGTAAGGCCCAGGCCCATTGGGAAAATCCAATAATAATATGTGACTAGCTGGGGGGCGTTCTCGCTGTATTTACGAATCACAAGATCTTTTAATAGAAAACCCACGATCATCACAAGCACGAAACCTATTCCCGCTACGAGCAGTGCCCAACTAATCATATCATTTTTTCGGGGCGGCAAATTATCATTGTAGTAGGGATAGAATTTGAAAATGAAAGACGGCATTGCCATGCTGGCGAACGCCATCATTAATGTGGCGACCGGCATAAAAATGCTGATTAGGCCATAGTCGGCCGCTGTGAAAAGGCCTTCTTTTGTGAAAAAATAGATATTCAGCAATCCGATAGCGAAGCCAATATAAATAACGAGGGAAGAAATGATAGTTTGCCTCCGTATTGTGCCCATGTGGTAAAGATAATTGTGATTGGTCAATTGTTGATGATAGTCGAGTCATTGCGATCGGAGCGAAGCAAGCAAACAGCCTGCAGAAGTTAAGTTTCGTATTAAGAAGACGTGCGCCGTTGGTTGTTGTAAATTTGATTTGCCGATCTCGTAAACAGATGTACTGTAAAATAAAATATGGAACGATTATAACGCTTGTTTGCTGGCTATTGGCAAGTGGTTGCAGTTCGTCGAACGATAGTAACAAAAAGATATTTCACTATAATGAACATTCGGGCATTACTTCGCTCGATCCGGCATTTGCCAAAAGCCAGGCGCTGATGTGGCCCGCCCATCAACTTTTCAACACCCTGGTCGAAGTTGACGACAGTTTGCGGATTGTTCCCTCCCTGGCAAAACGATGGATTGTTTCTTCCGACAGGCTCACGTATACCTTTTGTTTGCGAAGCGATGTATACTTTCACGACGATGCTTCATTTACAAACAATATCGGAAGGAAGCTAACAGCAAGCGATATTGTGTTCAGCCTTTCAAGAATCATTGATAAAAAACTAGCGAGCCCCGGTGCATGGATTTTCAATGGAAAGGTGGATTCAATCCAGCCTTTCAGGGCCATCGACGATACTACATTCGCGTTGAAATTACTCCGGCCTTACAATCCCATTTTAGGTATTCTTTCGATGCAGTATTGTTCCATAGTGGCAAAAGAAGCAGTTGAAAAATATGGTGCTGATTTTCGGCGACACCCGGTGGGAACCGGCCCATTTCGATTTGTGGCCTGGGAAGAAGGCCAGGCATTGGTGTTGACAAAGCATGAAAACTATTTCGAAAAGGATGACCACGGTAATCGACTGCCCTATATTGACGGAATCAAGATCACTGTTTATGATAGTAAAGCCACAGAGTTTTTGCTGTTCAGACAAGGGAAAATAGATTTCATCAACGATGTTGATCCATCCTTTAAAGACGAAATCCTTACCAAACGCGGAACATTGCGTAAGGAATGGACCAATAAGATCCAGCTTCGCGTAAATCCATATTTGAATGTTGAGTATTTCGGAATACTGGTGGATTCAACAAATGAATTGGTTAAGGCCTCACCTCTTGGTGAAAGGAAAGTAAGACAAGCTATCAATTATGGCTTTGACAGGCAAAAAATGATACTCTACTTGCGCAATTCTCTGGGGACGCCAGCAGAATCGGGATTTGTTCCTATCGGTTTGCCATCATTCGATTCAAATGCAGTACCGGGTTATTATTACGACCCCGCCAAAAGCATGGCGCTGTTGACAGAGGCAGGGTTTCCCGGGGGAAGTGGTTTGCCCGTGATAAAGCTTTTGACAATCGCCCTATACTCCGATATGGCGGATTTTGTTGCACGACAGCTTGAGGATATTGGAATCAGGGTGCAGGTCGAGATTGTTCAAAAGGCGTTATTACTCGATATGACGGCCAACTCGAGGGTAGCGTTTTTCCGGGGAAGTTGGATTGCTGACTACCCGGACGCAGAAAATTACCTGTCTGTCTTCTATTCAAAGAATCCGGCTCCGCCCAATTATACCCGGTATAAAAACCCCCGTTTTGATGCTTTGTTTGAGAAGGCATTGGCAGAAGTCAATGACACGATTCGCTACAGGCTTTATCAGCAAGCCGACAAAATAATGATCGAGGATGCGCCCGTAATTCCCCTTTGGTATGATAAAGTCGTATGGCTGATACAGCCAAATATTACGGGGTTTAAGCCAAACCCTTTGAATTTACTTGAACTGCGCAATACACGGTGGGACTAAATTAATTACCTAGCTATGACTACAGTTTTTACTGGAGAGCATCGTAATAATACGTGTAACAACACCGTAATTTCCGAAAAAATATTTTTGACCGTAACATGCTGGGTAAGATAGCATTGCCCTCATTCACCGTGGCTGAGGCCGCCATGGGCTTGCATAGTAAAAAAACCAAGTATATTTTTACATTATCAAGTTAGTTCATTTACGAAGATGATACACGATATGAATTCAGAAAATACGTAAAGTCTTTGTGGTACTAACCTGATAACCTATCCGAGCACAAGCACAAATGATCTGTAACCCTATATTGAATATCATGAAACCGAACTCTACCCTGATTGTCGTTATTAGAATTGTGGCCTTTATTCTCCTCTGTTTATATTCTCTTCTTGTATTTGGCCAGCAAGATCAAACCTTCCAAGCAAAAGCATCCTTTACAGCTGCAACCCGGGTTGCCGAATCTGCTCTTGTTTCCTTCCAGGGAAATGACGCCGATGACAAATTTCGGCTTCAATGGACAATGGCAGAAGGCAATAAGGCTACCTCAGTACTGATTGAAAAAAGCTACACTGGCGACAACTATCAGTATGTTGCTGACTTTTGGGTTAACCTGGATGGTAATTCTATTACAAATTTTAAATATTCCGATGCTAAAAAAGGTAACAAGACTGTGTATTACAGATTAAAGATTACCGACGAAGACGGTCTTGTTCAGTATAGTAAGGTCATATATTTTTCCGAGCGCAAAGGCAAATAACCTGATCTGCGGTTACAGTCATAAATATTTACTCAACTACTTTTGTCACCATTAGTTTGTTAGCCAAACCCCGATTCATCGGGGTTTTATTTTTTCAGTTTGTCCTTAAACACTTTCCTGAACTTATCCACTTTAGGACGAATAACTATTGTGCAATAGGGGTTTGAACCTTCGTTGTTATCAAAATACTGCTGGTGATAATCCTCCGCGGGGTAGAAAGCGGAAAAAGGTTTTATTTCCGTAACAATTGGCTTATCAAACGCGCCACTCTTGTCCAGCTCTGCCTTGTACTTTTCTGCCTTTTGTTTCTGTTCGTCATTGTGGTAATAAATGCCGCTACGATACTGAGTGCCAACATCCGCACCCTGTCGATTGAGGGTGGTGGGATCATGCGTTTCCCAAAAAACTTCGAGTAGCTCGTCAAAGCTGATCTTTTTTGGATCGTATACAATCTGAAGGCACTCTGCATGGCCGGTTTCGCCGCTACACACCTGCTTATATGTTGGATTTGTAACGTGACCATCTGTATAGCCAGAAGTGGCGCTAACAACCCCATCCAGCTGTTCGAAAATTGCTTCCGTGCACCAAAAACACCCGTTGGCAAAGGTGGCAGTGTGTGTTTGAGAAGGGGCTTGCGATTCCCGATTTTCCGATGATAATGTATGAGTCATTTTATGCTTCTTTTCAATTTGCGCACATGAAATCAGGTGCACCAGTGAAATAACAACAGCGGTCATTGTTAGTTTGCGAAAGACAATATCATATGTTTTCATAAATGCAAGTTGCATCAACTTACGCTATTTCTCATAAACCGGTTTTTCTATGGAGCCCTTTAGCCTCAATTTAACAAACTTCAATAGTTGAATAAAATCAGAAGAAAAAAAGAAAAGTCCCCTAATTTTTATAAAATTTAAAAAAAGTTTCCATATTTTTTTAAAAAGTGCTTATTTTAGTATAAATAATGTTTTTAACTAATAGGGTGGGCAAAAAACCATTTTATAAAGGTTTAATTTTTAGCGAGTTTTATTTCGCTGGCACACTTTCGTGCGCAGATCTTAGCGAGCGGATTGGCAAGAGCTTGCCCCTTACGATGAAGTTACTCAACGAGCTCATCCAGGAGGGCCATGTCAGGGAATCTGGTTATGCACCATCCAGTGGGGGGCGCAGACCTGTTATGTACAGTATCCGGCCTGACAATTTATATATTTTGTCAGTTGCCATGGATCAACTGGTCACCCGCGTTTCGATCATGGATATGCACAATAAGCATGTGGTTGGCATTGAAAAATTTGAGTTACCATTACCTAAAAATACCACGGCACTTACTTCATTAGGTGAAATACTGGAAGATGTTATTAAACGGTCAGGTATCGAGAGGGAAAAAATTGCGGGCGCCGGCATTGGCATGCCCGGGTTCATCGATTTCAAAAAAGGGATTAATTATACCTACCTGGAATCCGAAAGCGGCAAAACTATCACGCAGTACCTCTCGGAAAAATTGCGCATGCCCGTATATATCGACAACGACTCAAGCATTATTGCTTTGGCCGAATTCAGGTTCGGTTCAGCCCGCAATCAAAGGAATGCGATGGTTTTGAATATTGGTTGGGGAATTGGACTTGGCATGATATTGAACGGCGAACTTTTCCGTGGTCACAATGGTTTTGCGGGCGAATTCAGTCACATTCCGCTTTTCAACAATAATACATTATGTGCTTGTGGAAAGACTGGTTGCCTCGAAACAGAAGCTTCATTACTGGTAGTCATCGAAAAAACTATAGAAGGTTTAAAAACGGGCCGTTTGTCTTCATTAGGGAAACAATTTCCATCAGGACACTCAGAACAGGATTGGGAAGCGATCGTTAGCGCGGCAATCAGGGGAGACCAGTTTGTTGTGGAATTACTCTCCGATACAGGTTACAGCATCGGTCGTGGAGTAGCAATCCTGATTCACCTTCTCAACCCTGAAGCAGTGATACTGAGCGGCAGGGGCACGCTTGCAGGCAAAGTCTGGCAGGCGCCCATCCAGCAAGCAATGAATGAACATTGCATTCCACGACTTGCCGTTAATACCTCTGTTGCAATTTCGACACTTGGGTATGACGCGGAGTTGATAGGATCAGCTGCCCTGGTGATGGAGCATCCATTGGAGGATACAGCGCGGCCAACCAACAAAGCGAAGGAACCGGTCTAACGCCAATTAATTTCTTACATAGAATCGCTTTTTCGTTAAGCAGTTGTTTTGGCCGGTTGTAATGCAGCCGGCCTTTTTATGATTACGGCACGATTAAGCAAATAAGACTCAAATCCCGAAATTTGCTTTTCATAAAAAAACGTTACCGGGGAAAATATGAAACTGTTTCCTGAATCTGCGTATTTCCAGTTGGAGTTTGATAAGATCAAGAGCCTGCTCGCGGCATATTGTCAAAGTGACCACGCACGTGACCGGGCAAATATGCTTCGCATACATACCCGTAAAGAATTTATTGATGTGGAATTGAGGCAAAGCCATGAATTCCGGCAGCTGCTTCAAGGTCACGTTTATTTCCCCAATGATCATATACTCAATCTTGCCAAACAACTGAAATTGTTGTCGATCCCGGGCGCAATGTTATCGGGAGAAGAAGTGTTGCAATTCAGGAAACTTGCAGAAAGTATCGCAAAAATTTTTCGTTGGTTTGACGCCGAACGCAGAACGACATACCACGCCCTTGCAAGGGTGATAGAGCATATTCATTATGAAAAATCAATCATTCTAATGATTGATGAAAAACTTGACGAATATGGCCAGGTTAGAGACAATGCGTCGCAGAATCTCAAAGACATTCGGTTTAGCCTATATCGAAAACGGCAGGAACTCCGCCGGCTTTTTGACAGGATCGTAACTAAGTTGAACAAACAGGGATTTCTTGCTGAAATCGAAGAAAGCTTCATGAACGGCCGAAGGGTGCTGGCCGTGTTTGCCGAACATAAACGAACCGTAAAAGGAATTTTACATGGCGAAAGTGAAAGCAGGAAGACTACGTTTGTGGAGCCGGAGGAAACAATTGATCTGAATAACCAGGTAAGTGAACTGGAGAATGAAGAAAAGAGAGAAGTAAACCGGATCTTGCGCGAATTAACCACCAAACTCTCACGGCATGCTAACCTGCTTGCGGCGTATCATGCTGTGGTGGGCGATTATGATTTCATAAGTGCTAAAGCAAAACTTGCTCTGGAGATCAGGGGAGAATTCCCGGCCGTGGCCGACAAATCGCTCGTACATCTCGTTGAAGCATATCATCCGTTATTGTACCTGTATAATCAAAAGCCCGGGAAACCAACCATTCCGGTCACGCTTACGCTTGATGATACCCAAAGAATACTTGTGATCAGCGGGCCCAATGCGGGAGGTAAAACAGTCACGCTTAAAACTGTTGGCCTTTTGCAAATGATGGTTCAAAGCGGATTGCTGGTTCCCGTACACCCTTCTTCTGAGTTTGGGATTTTCAAACAACTGATGATTCATATTGGCGATACACAAAGCCTGGAATTCGAACTGAGCACATACAGCAGTCACCTCATTCATATGAAATACTTCATGGAAAGTGCGAATGGAAGGACTTTGTTTTTTATTGATGAATTGGGAAGCGGCAGCGATCCAAACCTGGGAGGAGCCTTTGCAGAAGTTATATTACAGGAGTTGACAAAGAAGTATGCGTTCGGCATTGTAACCACGCATTACCTGAATCTCAAAGTGATGGCCGGCAAAACTCCCGGTATCATCAACGGGGCGATGGGGTTTGATGAAAAAAATCTCCGACCGCTTTATCAATTAATGGTTGGCAAACCGGGCAGCTCTTATACATTTTCTATTGCCGAACGAATTGGACTTGATAAGTCACTTATTAAAAGGGCCAGGGATCTCGTAGATCAGGATCAGTTCAGGCTCGACAAATTGCTGAACAGGACGGAGCAGGATTTAAAAGAATTGGAAAAGAAAGAGCAGGAACTGCATAAGCTGGTGCGTGAAAATGAAAAACTAAAAAAAGAAATGCAGCATGTGATGAACAGGGAACGTCATCTGCAGCAGGTTGAGTTATTAAAGGAGCAAAACCGGGTTTCAGAAGAGAAGATCAGTTACCTGAAAGATATGGAGCGGAGGCTGAAACAAATGCTCATCGAATGGAGAAAGGAAGAGAACAAGGGTAAGGTCATCAAACAAATGGAAGCATTGCTGTTTAAGCGGAGTGAAAAAAAATCCGTAAGTAAAATGCAAAAGAAAATAGATTTAAAATTTGACGAGGTAGGCGGCGAAATAAAACCGGGGGACACCGTAAAGATGAAACGAAATCACCAGGTCGGACAGGTACTGGAGCTGAGGGGAAAACGAGCCGTTGTAAAAATAGGATTACTACCCATGCAGGTTGAAATAAAGGATCTTGTCGTCGTCAAAGAAAAAATAAACGAAGAATAGCGTTATTCCGTAACGAATAATGCTTTCAATTCGGTGGCGTCATGAGGTTTCATCTTTCCACCGAGTATCAACCTGATTTGCCTGCGCCGCAGTGCGCCGTCAAATAATTTTTTTTCTTCTTCGGTTTCGGGAATGAGTGTGGGAACAGGAATGGGTTTGCTATTACTGTCGAGGGCGACGAAAGTATAATACGCTTCATTGCTTTTATACTTATGCTGTGCTTTCAAATCTTCTCCCCATACTTTCAGGTAAACTTCCATTGACGTATTGAACGCACGTGAGAGTCGGGCCTGTATATGCACCACGTTACCAAGCCTGATAGGGCTTTCAAAAGAAATATTGTCCACCGAAGCGGTAACCACCGCCGCATTGCAGTGTTTCTGCGCTGAAAGAGCCGCCGCAATATCCATCCAGTACATTAACCGGCCGCCCATAAGATTACCAAACACATTTGTATCATTGGGTAACACCAGTTCAGTCATGATGGTCAGGGTCTCCGATGCTTTCTTTTCCTGCATAAATGAAGTTTGCTCAAAGATAGTTAGGGTAAGGGACAAGGTAGAAGGAACAAGGGACAAGGCACAAGGGTACAAGGAACAGGGTAGGTGACTACTGATGAATTGCAACGCCTGCGTTTTAATTGTCTTTGCCAATAGCGTGTTTCTTATTGAACATTACCCACTGTCTGTTGCCTTGCTTCGCTCCGCTCGTAACGACACCCATTGCCTATTGACAATTACCTCATCCTTCATAAACCCTTACATTTGTCATCATTTGATTTTCTATGGGGTCATATCCTGAAATTTCTTTCGACAATACAGAGTTTGCATTTGAACATAAATCGGATAAAGAATTAAAAAAAGCCCGCTTTCTTTTCTCAACGATGAGCAGGCAATGGTTGGTAAAGTTGGGTACGCGCCTTACTCCCTGGGCGATCAAATCAGGTATACCAATAAACGGATTGATCCGGAATACTATTTTCTCACAGTTTGTAGGTGGCGAAACCCTCGGGGAAACTGCAGTTGTGGCAAAAAAATTAAAAGAATATAATGTACAGGTGATCCTCGATTATGGTGTAGAAGGCGGTGATGACGGCGAAAATGGATTTGATCATGCAACAAAGGAATTTATACGGGTAATAGAATATGCAGCGACGCAATCCAATATTCCATTCATGAGCATTAAGGTTACGGGTTTTGCCCGCTTTACGTTGCTCGAAAAGCTGGATCATATGATGAACCACAATAGTGGTACACTCATGAAACGATACCTGAAAGCCATCGACGATTTGCAACCTGATGAAAGAGAAGAATGGCACCGGGTTCGCCGCCGAATGATGTCTATATGTGAAACAGCCGCGGAAAAAAAGGTAAGTGTGCTCGTTGACGCGGAGGAAACCTGGATACAGGATCCTGTTGACGCCCTTACCATTCTAATGATGGATGCTTTCAATAAGGAGAAAGTCATTGTATATAACACCATCCAATTGTACCGGCATGACCGGTTACAATTTCTGAAAGATTCGTGGGCAGCCGCCGAAGAAAGAAAATTTATCCTGGGAGCAAAACTGGTGCGTGGCGCATACATGGAGAAAGAAAGGAAAAGGGCATCCGAAAACAACTATCCATCACCCATACAAGCCGACAAAGATGCAACTGACAGGGATTACAATGAAAGCCTTGATTTTTCAATTGACCACATAGATCGCATAGCTGTGATAGTAGCATCGCACAATGAATACAGTAATTTGTTGGCCACTCGTCTTCTTCGCGAAAAAAACCTCCCGCTAAATCATCCCCATGTCCACTTCAGCCAATTATATGGAATGAGTGATAACATTACTTTCAATCTCGCCCATGCGGGCTGCAGTGTGAGTAAGTACCTGCCATTTGGCCCGATAAAAGATGTAATTCCTTATCTCATGCGCAGGGCACAGGAAAATACCTCCGTAAAGGGGCAGACGGGTCGTGAACTCGGGTTAATAAAAAGAGAAATGAAGAGGCGTCACGAGTAAATGCGAGCTAAACCTTCCGAATTTATCATTTCGTTAAGAATGTGCATTAGTTTTTCTGCAGGCAGAGGACATTAAAATTGGATTTGGTATTATTCTTGAGAATTGTCAAGGCGACGAAAAAGATGATTTTCCCACCTGCTATTGTCTTTCTCAGGTCATTCATCATCCTTGGAATCAATCCGCCGTAAATCCCGGGTAAAAATTTTTAATAAAAATGTTGTTAGCTACGGGTCCTTCCATCGAATTTGTCAGGTTGATCCAAATACTTTGCTGGATTTTATTGCCCATTGGTGCCGGGGCAATCCTGCTGACTGTCTTTTTTCATTACCGGAATAAAAGAAAGGCAAGCCGAATGAATGAAATTTCAGAAGAGGACTTCCTGAAAGCATCGCCCGAATTGCTGGGCTATACAAATGGTGATGGTGAATATGTGTTCTTCGACCAATCAGCGGTACTTGCGGAGTATAAGAAAAAACTTTTGTATTATCATGCCAGGTATTCTGCATTGCGTCATGACTTCGATAAGCTGGAACTAAAGTACAATGCCCTTGGCAGCTATGCTGCAGCCAAATTTATGGATCCGACCATTTCCGAGGATATCGAAATAGCTTACCGCCAAATTCCAAAAGCCTTACAAAAGCAAATTGATGATATAAATGCACAACATAAGGCAGAACAGCAGGAACTGCTAAAAGACAACCAACAGGCACTAATTTCCAGCGTTGAGTATATAGACTCGCTAAAAAATGATTTAGCTGAAATGCGGCGCCAAAATTCGCTTCTCCAGAATACAGCGGAAGAATTTAAGAACCTGGCATTTACCTTACAAAATCAGTTGTCGGAAACAGAAGCTGCAAAAGAACAATTCGTGGAAAAACTGGAGACAAATAAACACCTTTTGCAACGGCTAAATAATGATGTCAACGCTTCTATTGATACTGAAACCGGGCAATCGCCTGTAATTCCCCTGCGACCGGCGTACGCCAGCAGTGAGGTATCAGCAGCGCAGGCAGGAATCAATTACCATTAGCAATATTTGCAGCCGCGCTTCCCGGAAACCTTTAATTGCCAGGATGGATTAGACTGGCGCATATTCATCCACAAATTCCCCACAGCAAGTTGACCTCGATGACCGGCAGACCCGATGTATCTATCTTTGCATGATGCAACAATATCTCGACCTCCTGAAGCATATTTTGGATGATGGCGTAATAAAAACTGACAGGACAGGAACAGGTACCCAAAGCTGTTTTGGCTACCAAATGCGATTTGATCTGCAGAAAGGGTTCCCGCTTGTCACTACGAAAAGGGTGCATCTGAAGAGTATTATCTATGAATTGCTTTGGTTTTTGAAAGGAGACACTAACATCGCTTACCTGAGGGAACATGGTGTTCGTATTTGGGACGAATGGGCCGATGATAACGGCGAATTAGGACCGGTCTACGGGAAACAATGGAGGAACTGGGAGGGAAAACAAGGGAGGGTCGTGGATCAAATCAGCGACCTCATTCAGCAGATAAAAACGAACCCGGACAGTCGTCGCCTGATCGTGAGCGCCTGGAATGTCACTGATCTTCCTGATATGGCATTGATGCCGTGTCACAATATGTTCCAGTTTTATGTCAGCCATGCGCCAAACGAGCAACGTGCGAAACTAAGTTGCCAGCTCTATCAAAGGAGCGCGGATGTGTTTTTGGGAGTTCCTTTTAATATAGCGTCGTATGCTTTGCTGACCATGATGATAGCCCAGGTTTGTGACTTATTGCCGGGAGAATTTATTCATACGTTTGGAGACGTACATATTTATTCCAATCATATGGAACAGGTGAATTTGCAGTTAAGCCGCAATCCGCTACTATTGCCGACGATGAAATTAAATCCTTCTGTAAAAGACATTTTTTCCTTTCAATACGACGATTTTACTTTGGAAAATTACCAAAGCCATCCGGCAATAAAGGCACCGGTGGCCGTATGACAATCCGTTTGTTGTTAGCTTGTTCACTTAATTCACAATTTTACGAAAATGGGAGTGGTTATAACACTTGTCGTCGCGGCATCGAAAAATAACGCCATTGGTAAAGACAACCAGTTGCCCTGGCACCTGCCCAACGACATGAAATATTTCAAGAACGTGACCTGGGGCATGCCGGTGCTGATGGGTAGAAAAACATTTGAGTCGCTTGGGACGGCTTTGCCGGGCAGAAAAAATATGGTGCTTACAAGGCAAAGCAAATGGAAAGCAAAGGACGTAGTTGTTGTGAAAGATTTTGACGATGCGATATTCCTCGCCAGGGAAATGGATGTAAAGGAGCTCATGGTAATAGGAGGGGGAGAAATATTCAAAGCTGTTTTTGAAAAAGCGGATCGTATTCACATCACCCGGGTTGACGGCGAATTCGAAGCGGATGCTTTTTTCCCTGTTATTGACCCGGTCAAATGGAAACTTGTGAGCAAAAGCGATCATGAGGCTGATGCTAACCATATATATAATTATTCTTTCCAGGTTTGGGAAAAGGTATAGCACCTGACCGAAATTCAATAAAGTATAATGACCATTGCAATCAATCATGTATTCTAAGTTTCATCTTGGATTAAAATACCTGTCCTTCTACGCAACGGCTTCCAATAAAAAGGGTCATGGCATTCATTCTCCTTTCGTTTTCGAGTTTATTACAAAAGTTCTTAGCAACAGAACGGTATATCCCGAATACGAAACAGTTGAAAAACTACGAAACGTTTTGCTGCAGGATAAAACGGTTCTGTCAGTAGATGATTTTGGCGCCGGTTCGGCGAAAGACAAAACACCAACGAGAACTATATCATCTATTGCTGCGAATGCAGCGAAACCACCGGAGTTCGGACAGCTTCTCTATCGCATGGTGAAGTACTACAAGCCGCGCAGGATCGTTGAAATGGGTACCTCATTAGGTCTGTCCACCGCGTATTTGTCTTTGGCAGGACCAGGCTCAAAGATTATCACCATGGAGGGAGCTCCATCTGTTGCCGCAAGAGCCCGACAAAATTTTGACAGTTTGAATCTTAAAAACATCGCAATCGTTGAAGGCAATTTTGATCAGACACTGGTTTCAGTCCTGAATGAATTGCCGCAAGTTGATTTTGTATTTGTGGACGGCAATCACCGCCAGGAACCAACCGAAAGGTATTTCAAACAATTATTACCTGCTGTCCATAATGAATCCATATTAATTTTTGATGACATACATTGGAGCAGGCAAATGGAACAAGCCTGGGAAGAAATCATTCAAAATTCAATAGTCCGGTGCAGTATTGATCTTTTCTTTGCAGGCATCTTATTTTTCCGGCATGAGTTTAAGGAAAAGCAGCATTTCAGGATCAGGTTTTGATGCTGCACCGTTATTTTGATGCGGCTATTTATTTCGATCATTTTTTCTGCTGCTAAAATGTTATAAGAACTTCTCTTTTAAATTTTTAATATCTTCGGCGCAAATCCTTAATTACCTAGATTAAAACAGAACGTTCTTCATGATCATTGGCCTTCTCAAAGAACCATCATACGAATCAAGAGTATCTCTGCTGGCGGAAGCAATTTCCTCTCTTACAAAAAAAGGAATTACGGTATTGGTTGAAAGAGGCGCAGGCGAAAAAGCCTGGTGCACGGATGCAGATTATGAAAGGGCGGGCGCTCAGATTAAAAGCCGTGAAGAAGTACTGGGCCAGGCTGACATCATGCTAAGCATTCACCAGCCACCGCAATCCGAACTTGAAAAGCTTCGATCAAAGATTGCAATCGGGGTTTATCAGCCGCTTTACCATTCGTCGCTGATGGCGCAATGGGCTCAATCAGGGGTGACCTCCTTTTCACTCGACATGTTGCCCCGCACCACGCGGGCGCAGGCAATGGATGTCTTGAGTTCGCAGGCTAATATTGCGGGCTACAAAGCAGTGTTGATAGCAGCCAATTTGTATAGCAGGTATTTTCCGATGTTTATGACTGCTGCGGGGAGTATTGCTCCCGCAAAAATATTGATCCTGGGGGCCGGTGTTGCGGGGTTGCAGGCAATTGCGACGGCACGGCGTTTAGGCGGAATAGTTGAAGTTTTTGATACCAGGCCGGCTGTAAAAGAAGAGGTAGTAAGTCTCGGGGCAAAATTCATCGAGGTGGAAGGAGCTGCTGACGCAAGCAAAGCCGGCGGTTATGCGGTCGAACAATCTGAAGATTTTCAGCAGCGGCAGAAAAACAGGATTGCCGAAAGTATTGCTAAATCAGACATAGTGATCACGACCGCGCAGATACCTGGGAAAAAAGCGCCGATTTTGATTTCGGAAGAAATGTTGCGATCAATGCGCAGGGGTTCAGTGATTATTGACCTGGCGGCGGCAACAGGTGGAAATACTCCGTTTACAAAAAACAATGAATCCATATTGCGTGACGGAGTGACAATTGTTGGTAACTCAAATTTGCAGGCAACTATGCCGAGCGACGCGAGCAAAATGTATGGCAAAAACATTTTGAACTTTCTTCAGCTGATCACCACAAAGGAAAGTGCCCTCCATTTGAATTGGGATGATGATTTGGTAAAAGGAAGTTGCATTACCCATGGGGGAGAAGTGATGCACGAGAGAGTAAAAGTTGCTGTAGGTTAAAATACGTATTAATATAGGAGGAATTTAGTTATGCTTACATGGATAAACGCAAACCAGCAGATCATCTACATAGTCATCCTGATGATTTTTGTTGGGATAGAAGTAATAGGTCGCGTCCCAAGCGTATTGCATACTCCGCTGATGAGTGGTGCCAACGCCATTCACGGTGTTGTAATCATCGGCGCCATCATTGTCATGGGTAAAGCAGAAAGCGACAATTATCTCGCTTTGATCCTGGGTTTTCTTGCAGTTATTTTGGGAACACTGAATGTTGTAGGAGGGTTTGTTGTGACAGATAGGATGTTGGAAATGTTTAGGAAGAAAAAAACGAAATAGTGGGTTGAAAATCGCGCGTCGCCTGTGTTGAAAAGAAGGAATTTTAAAGGAAAAATTCGAAATGGGAATAGCGAAATCCGAAATTGGCGAAAACACGGACGAAAGCCGGGAGGGAAATGGAAGACAAAGGAAGAAATATGATCTGGAAGAAAGGACTGAACATTTTTCAATAAGAGTAAGAAATTTTTGCCTGCGTCTGAAAAGGGATGCAATTAACATTGAATATATCAGGCAATTAGTAAGGTCAGCGGCGTCAGTTGCAGGAAATTACCTTGAAGCAAATGAAAATCTTGGCGATGGGGATTTGAAATACAGAATTAAAGTTTGCAGAAAGGAATCAAAGGAGTCTAAGCTTTGGTTGAAGCATGTGCTAACTTATGATAGCGCACTCCTTGAAAATGAAAGAAAGGATTTGATACAGGAGGCGTTTGAACTTGAGCATATTTTTGGCGCTATTTTAAAGAAGCTGGTTGGGAAGGAAGAATTGAGGAAGAATTCAAATACATAAGACTCTTTTTCACGTTTCAGATTTAGAAATTCGGAATTAGACTTCGGATTTCGCATTTAAATATTCGGATATTTATCATGGAACTTAATATACTTACTCTTTGTTACCTGATCGGTTCAGTCACCTTCATCATTGGCCTAAAAATGTTATCTAATCCCGCGACGGCAAGAAATGGAAATTTAGTCGCAGCAACGGGGATGACAATCGCTATTTTGGGAACTATCTTTTTGTATAAAGAAAATGGACATAGGTTAGGCAACTATGGATGGATTTTCGGTGGCATTGCAATTGGTGCCGTTATTGGTACGCTTGCTGCAAAGAAGGTGAAGATGACGGCTATGCCCGAAATGGTGAGTATGTTTAATGGAATGGGCGGTGCCTGTGCAGCCCTGATTTCGATTGTTGAATTTGACCATTTGAAAAGAGCCGGTTTTAAAGAAATAGAAAGTTATCTATCGGATGTAGTCGTTGCGCAGCATAATGTCGACGTATCAAAAGGCATTTTGATTGTCATCCTGGTTGGTTTGATAATTGGCTCTATATCCTTTGCAGGAAGCATGATCGCCTGGGGAAAATTGAATGGCAGTGTTAAAGATTTTTCGTTCAAGGGACAACATATTTTCAATATAACATTGCTCCTGATTATTCTTGGATTAGCCATTTATCTTGTCGGCTGGCTGCCAGAAAATGCGGGCATAATCTTTTACGCCATTTTTACTCTATCATTATTATACGGGGTTTTCTTTGTTTTTCCCATTGGTGGTGCCGACATGCCGGTTGTTATTTCTTTGCTCAATTCTTTCACGGGTGTCGCTGCAGCATGTGGCGGATTCTTATATGATAACAAGGTTATGCTTACCGGCGGTATCCTGGTTGGCGCCGCGGGAACATTATTGACAATTCTGATGTGCCGTGCCATGAACAGATCCTTATTGAATGTGCTCATTGGTTCCTTTGGAGCCGGTGCATCTCCTGCTGCCGGTCGCAAAGACCAGGGAACTTACAAAGAGATCAGCCTGAGCGACGCTGCCGTTGTGATGAGTTATGCTCATAAGGTTATGATCGTGCCGGGTTACGGACTGGCAGTCGCCCAGGCACAACACGCCTGCCATGATTTGGAAAAATTGTTGGAAGAAAAGGGAGTTACTGTAAAATATGCCATTCATCCTGTCGCCGGACGTATGCCGGGCCACATGAACGTATTGCTGGCCGAAGCGGATGTGCAGTATGAAAAATTGCTCGAGATGGAACACGCCAATGAAGAGTTTCCAACGACTGATGTTGTATTGGTGCTGGGCGCTAATGATGTGGTAAACCCGGCAGCCAAAAATGATCCAGCTTCGCCAATTTATGGCATGCCCATATTAGATGTAGAATTGGCCAAACTTTGCATTATCAATAAACGAAGCATGAAGCCCGGGTATGCGGGGATTGAGAATGATCTGTTCTTCCGTCCTAAATCTTCCATGTTATTTGGTGACGCGAAGAAAGTATTGCAGGACCTCATAGGCGAGGTAAAGAATTTGTAGCTTATGGTGTATTGTTTATAGGTTTATACGTGCAATTACCTGTTCAACTATTAGATTCTCTCCGGAATGTTCCCGGTTTCGATAAGGAAGGCTTTGAAAAAGTACATGCTACTCCTGAAGAAATCACTTGTATACGAATAAACCCTGCCAAAAGATATCAAATTTCAAATGTAGATTCTCAAATTCCGTGGACTCAATTTGGGTATTATCTCCGGGAGCGGCCATCTTTTACCTTCGATCCTCTTTTCCATGCGGGTTGCTATTATGTGCAGGAGGCCAGCAGCATGTTCCTGGAGCAGGTATTCAAACAACTAGTGGATCTTTCACAGCCGTTAAAAGTGCTTGATCTCAGTGCAGCACCCGGCGGAAAATCAACGCATATTCAATCACTTATTTCCGCGGAGAGTTTGCTTGTGAGCAACGATGTGATTCGGTCACGAGCCAGCATTTTAAAGGATAACATTATCAAATGGGGTTGTGAAAATGTGATGGTCACGAATAACGATCCGAAAGATTTTGAAACACTCGAAGGTTATTTTGACGTTATTGTCGTGGATGCTCCTTGCAGTGGCAGTGGCCTGTTCCGGCGAGAGCCTGGCGCAATTGAAGAATGGAGTTTGAATCACGTGCAACTTTGTTCGCTCCGCCAGCAAAGGATTGTGGCCGATGTGTGGAAGGCTTTAAAAAAAGATGGCTTATTGATTTATTCTACTTGTTCTTATTCAACAGATGAGGATGAGGCAATCGTTGAATGGATGCTCAAAGAAATGCCCGCGATCTATTGTCCATTGTCGATTGATGCTCGCTGGAGAATAACTGAAATCAGCAACGGCTATCGATTTTGGCCTCACAAGCTGAAAGGAGAAGGATTTTTTATTTCCTGCCTTAAGAAATCCGATAACGACAATACATCACCGCTAAAGTATCCAAAGGCGCCTGCATTTGCATCAAAAAAGGAAACTGAAATTATTGAAAAATGGGCGGTTGTAGAAGGCCGGAAACTGGTCAAGAGCCAGGAAAGAGTGTATGCATGGCCGGAATACCTGTCAAAAGATTTTAATTTCTTATTAAATCGCCTGCGCGTTGCGTATTCAGGAACGATTCTTGGTGCAATCTTGCGGGAAAAATTTGTTCCCGACCACGCCCTGGCCATGAGTTTGATAAAAAGTAGATCAATAAACCGTATCAGTTTGACCTATGAGCAAGCAATCGCTTATCTCAAAAGAAAGGACTTACGCATTGAAAACGTGGATAAGGGGTGGCACCTGGTAAATTTTGAAAATCACACCTTAGGGTGGATCAACGCCTTGTCCAGCCGCATTAATAACTATTATCCTAAAGAGTTACGAATCCTGAAAGACTAATAAAACATTAAGCCAAGTCCACATCCTTGTAAGTAAAAAAAATCTTTATCATGAAGAAACTGTTTCTTTTGGCTCTTTCGGCAATTGCCATTTTGTTTGACGCAAGTGCGCA
>Ga0111539_10001073_pt1 | contig 36082 bp, 28 predicted proteins | sample RhiMethybrSRZTD1_FD_79667 | JGI IMG/M metagenome (GOLD analysis project Ga0111539, IMG submission 79667) | Populus rhizosphere microbial communities from Tennessee, USA - Rhizosphere MetaG P. TD hybrid SRZTD1 (version 2) (version 2) | ecosystem: Host-associated > Plants > Roots > Rhizosphere >...
CCGATGTAGCGGATCCAGTCCGGGTCGTTCAGCAGCGCGAGGATGAACGGCGCGTCCGCGGAAACGAGCCGGCGCAGGGACATTCGTTCGGTTTCGAGCACCATCATCGGGCATGATTGTAACCATGTCGGACATGCCCTCATACGATCAGCTCCTCGTGCAGGCGCGTGCCGTTGCGGCCGAAGTGCGCACGGTCGAGTCAACGCCGCAGGTACCCGAGCCTCCGAACATGGCGCTGCGCAACGGCGCGATCATCGGGGGAACGGCCCTGGCGATCGGCCTCTTCGGCTATCAGATCTGGTGGAAAGAGGGCTTCGACAGCGAGTTCAAGGTCAAGCGCGAGGGCGGCTTCAGCCGCAGCACCGAGTTCTCGGGCATCGACAAGCTGGGCCACGGGTGGTTCAGCTACGCGGCCTCGCGCAGCCTCACGCCGGCCTTCGAGTACGTCGGCAACGATCACGAGAGCGCGCGCCGACTCTCGGCGCTCACGGTCTGGGGTGCGATGGGGATGGTCGAGATCCTCGACGGCTTCTCCAAGGACTACAAGTTCAGCTACGAGGACTTCATCGCCAACTCGATCGGCGCGGGGCTCGGCTACTTCATGGAGGGCAACCCGGAGTGGGACGAGCTCATCGACTTTCGCTTCGCCTACAAGCAGGGAAAGCTCGCGAAGAACTGGGACCCGCCGGGCGACTACAGCGGCCACCGCTACTGGCTCATGTTCAAGGCCGACGGCGTGAAGGCCCTGCGCGACGTCCCGATCCTCAAGTACCTGGAAGCCGGCGTGGGCTACGGGGCGCCTGGCGTCGACATTCCCGACGAATGGATCTTCCACGACTGGGCGCTGCGCCGGCGCGAGGTCCTGTGGGGAGTGAGCCTCAACCTCTCGCGCGTCATCGCCGATGCGTTCTACGGCGGCAAGCGATCCACGACCACGACGCAGCGGATCACCGAGCGCGTGCTGGACCTCTGGCAGCACCCCGCCATCTACTACGAGGCGCGCGACCTCGACCGGCACATCCCTCCGCCCGTCTGCTGCACGCTGCCGCCGAAATAGCGATCCGCCGGAAGTTGGCGCAGAATTGCGCCGCTCACGGGACTCACCCCTACGAACCGGTCAAGGAGGCCTCTCATGTTCGCCCGACTCTCCCGCAGCTGGACGCTGGTCAAGGCCAGCGCCTCGGTGCTCCAGCAGGACAAGGAGCTGCTGGTGTTCCCCATGGTGTCGCTCATCGCGCTCGGTTTCGTGGTGGCCTCCTTCGCGTTGCCGATCTTCGGGCTGGGGCTCCTCGACGGGCTCGCCGGAGGCAACAGCAAGGCGGTCGAAGCGGGCGCCTACCTGGTCGCCTTCCTCTTCTATTTCTGCCAGTACTTCGTGATCTTCTTCTTCAACTCGGCACTGGTGGGCGCGGCGATGATCCGCCTGGATGGCGGCAACCCCACGTTGGGCGACGGGCTGCGGATCGCGACCTCGCGCATCGGCGCCATCGCCGGCTATGCGCTCATCTCGGCCACGGTCGGCATGATCCTGCGCCTCATCCAGGAGCGGGTGGGCTTCATCGGCAAGATCGTGGTGGCGCTGCTGGGCGTGGGCTGGGCACTCGCCACGTACCTCGTGGTCCCGGTCCTCGTGGTGCAGAAGGTGGGGCCGATCGACGCGATCAAGGAGAGCGCGGGCCTGCTCAAGAAGACCTGGGGTGAGAACGTGATCGGGCAGGCCGGCATCGGCGTCGCTTTCGGCCTGATCTTCATGGGCGTGATCCTCATCTCGATCGTGCTCCTGATGGGCGCATTCGCGTCGGGGAGCGTGGCGGTCATCGTGATGACGGCGGTCCTCGTGCTGCTCGCCGTCGGCCTCACCGGCCTCGTCCAGGCGGCCCTTGGCGGCATCTATGCCGCGGCGCTCTACCGCTACGCCAGCGGCGGCAAGCCCACGGTCGGGTTCGAGCCCGAGACGCTCAAGCTCGCCTTCGCCCCGAAGTAACCGCAAGGCGAACGAAAGAAGGGGGAGGCCGAGGCCTCCCCCTTTCCTTTCGAACTGTTGCTCAGGACCCTAGAACTCGAGCCAGGTTCCGGCGAGCCCCTGCTGCTCCATGCCCGGACGCGACCAATCACACACGCCGGCCGGGAAGATCGTCTGCAGGCGCGACCACTGCGCCGGCGTGAACGCGACTGCGTAGTCGCCCGTGCTCAGCGGCTTCAACTGGCACTTCACGATGTCCGCCGCGACCCCGGCCCCCGCGACCTCGCGCGGGAACGAGTTGGACGGGTAGATCTGCTCGCACGTGGTCGAAGGATCACGCACCTGCATCTGCGCAATGAACGTCGGCGAGGGATCGCGCGTGTTGCAGCCCTCGAGCAGGTCGGCCGGCTTGTTCTGCACCACCTTCTCGACCTGCGGGATGTCGCGTTCGTCCGCCTTGATTGCCGTGATCCACCGGTCCATCGTGAGGATCATGCGCTGCAGCAGCGGGCTCGCGTTGCTGTACAGCCCGAAGCGGCTGTCCTCCACCACCATCACCTGGTTGTCCGCGCGGCCGTTGGCCTTCGCCAACCGCTCGCGCAGCGAGAACGAGTGATAGCGGACATGGATGTCGCCGTTCGCTGCGTCGTCGTTGTAGCCGCGATAGTCGATGATCGGGATCGAGGCGAGGCCGCCGCCGGTGTTGGTGAGGCGCCCGGTCTGGTATGCGGCGCGCGTGGCCGCCAGGTCGGCGATCGTGCGCTGGCCGCCCGGAGGCAGGATGTTCGCGTCGATGTCGAAGCCCGCGACCTTCTCGTTGAGATCCAGGAACTGCTCGACGTCGATCACGCCCGCGTTCAGCACCTTGAGGCCGTACTGGATGCCGACGTTGTCGAGCGGCCGGCGTGCGAAGCCCGTCACCGGATCCTCGCCGTAGACGTTCACCGTGTGGTCGTAGACCGTGCAGCGCACGCCCGTCGGGTTGCTCACCGGGTCGTAGCGCTGCGCGGCCGGCACCGCGGTACAGCTCGTCGAGCCGGGCTTCGGGTCGATGCGGCGCGCGCCGATAGCGACGTTGGGCGCGGTTGCGTACATCAGGAACCCCGTGACCTGGCGCTGCTGCTCCGGCGTCCACGGGACGGCCGCACGCGTGAGGAAATAGTTGTCGAGCAGCCACGCGTCGGTGATGAAGTTGATCGTCGCGAATCCGACCTCGGGGAACGAGCAACCCGGGATGATGCCGTCGAGCAGGCCCGGGTAGTTGTCGCTGATCTGGTGCTGGGCATAGGAGCCTCCCGAGCATCCCCACCCCTGGGTGTGCTTCGGCGGGCCATAGGCCTCGATGAAGCGCTCCTTCACCATCATCATCGACTCGGCCGCGGTCAAGTCGTTGCAGTTGTTCCCGAAGACGTTGAGCGAGGACGAGGCGAGCGCGTAGCCGTTTTTCAGCATGAAGTCGTCGGTCACGCCCCCGGTGCTGTTGCCCTGGCGGTACCACCCGCCGATGCAGCCGCCGCCGAACGTGTAGATGAGCCGCCCGTTCCAGTTCGCCGGCGGGTTGGCCCAGCTCGGCGAGGACTCGGTGAGCGGGTCGTGCAGGACCACGGTCTGGTAGATCGCGCGGTTCACGGTGCCGGTTTCCATCCGCAGGACGTAGGGGACGGTCTTGCCCTGCGTGGTGTTGGCCATCGCCATGTTGGCGGGATAAGAAGTCGCGCCGGCCGGCCACTGCGCAAGCGCGCCGGTGGTCGTGCGGTAGATGTAGTCCACGCGCGTCGGGATATGGCAGTTCGGGTCGCTCGTCGGGCCGAGGTTGCCGAGGCCCGCCGGCAGGTTGAAGCTTTGCGTGGCGCAGGCGTACGGCAGCTCGTGGGGGCCCGAGAACACCGGTCCCTGGATCGGGTGGTTCACCAAGGTGAGCGAGGCGGTGGGGCGCCCGGGGCCCGCGCCGTTCGCCGCGACCGCGAGCTGGTTGTCGCCGAGCGCGAGGCCATTCACGAGCGCGGTCATCGTGCGCGCCTGCCCGTCGCTGGTGAACTGCGAGGTGATGTCGGCGCCATTCAACGTGACGGTCGCCTGCTGCATCGGCACGTTGCGCGGCACCGAGATGCGCACGAGCGCGTCGCCGCCGGCGATGGTGTCGGGCCGACTGCTAAGCACCTCGACCGAAAACTGCAACGAGGGCGGAGCGGCCATCGCGGCCCCAGCCGCGAAGACGAGTGTGGTGGAGAGCGCACGTGCGAGAGCTCGCGCGCCCGATAGACGGACGTTGCCCATTGCATTCCTCCTGAAAGAGATGGACTGCCTTACTGCGCCGGGCGGCGAGTTGTTGCGCGGGCCGTGCGGCCCGCTTTTGTTGCACGCGCGTTTCAATACGCGTGATGCCTGATCGACTGCCGGAACAGCTTAGCGCGCGTTCGCGGGGAATGACAAGGGAATTGTTTGCCGATGTTGCCGTGTCGCAAGGCGGAGACGCTTCAACGTACGCCGAGCAACTCCACGTCGAAGACCAACGTCGCGTTGGGCGGGATCGCGCCGCCCGCGCCGCGCGCTCCGTAGCCCATCTCCGGAGGGATCACGAGCGTGCGCTTGCCGCCGACCTTCATGCCGGCGACGCCCTCGTCCCATCCGCGGATCACCTGGCCTGCGCCGAGGTTGAAGTCGAACGGCGCGCGGCGATCGTGCGAGCTGTCGAACTTCTTGCCGTGGCCGTCGGCCTGGTTGGGGTCGTGCAGCCAGCCGGTGTAGTGGACGGAAACCGAACGACCCGCGGTCGCTTCGGCGCCGCTGCCGACCACGGTGTCGACTTTCTTCAGCTCAGCCATTGGGAACTCCGGGGGAATTGGATGGGATGCAGCCTGCATGATAGCGTCCTACCCTGCTCCAACGTTCCGAGGGAATGGCCTTGTCCGGATCGAACGAACCCAACGACGCGGAAGTCCGCCAGGTTTGTGCGCGCATGGACGAGTACCTGGCGCGACTTCGCCAGGCCGGCGAGCCGCAACAGGCGGTCGTCGGCCATGCGATGAACATGGCGAGCGCGCTCCTCATCCAGGAGTTCGCCTCGGTCGCCGCATTCCGCGAGGCCGCGCGTGGCGAGCAGCACAGGTTCCTCGAGCGGCTGGACGGGATGGTCCGGCGCCTGGAGGGCACGCACCTCGGGATGTCGTGGGGCTTTCGCATCTTCTGGATGTATGCCCGCCTGCTGATGGAGAGCGATCCGACGATCGCGTCGGGCTACTGGCCCGAGATCGCCCGCCTGGGCAAGTTGGGCGCGGCGCTAGGGGAGACGGCGCAGGAACCAGGGGCCTGAGAAATCTGGCGGAGAGGGCGGGATTCGAACCCGCGTTGGGTAATTAGCCCAAACACGCTTTCCAGGCGTGCGACTTAAACCACTCATCCACCTCTCCGCGGTGGTGCAACGAGCAACGGCACCCGAGAGTGCCGAAGTGAGCCCGAAATTATACCTCGGTGACCCCTGCCGGAGCCACGTCCGCTAGCGCCCGAACGCCAGCCAGCGCGACCCGTAGAGCTGGCGCGAGAACAGCAACGCGAGGATGGCGATCATCGCGAGGTGCACGGGCCAGAGGCCCACCCACGCCGCCACCTTCCCCTGCGCGGTCCAGGCCTGGAAGATCGACAGCAGGTTGTTGTAGAGCGCGTAGACGAGCACCGCGAGGATCAGGTTCCAGGAGCGTCCCGAGCGCGGGTTCACGAAGGCGAGCGGAACGGCCACCAGCGACATGATGATGACCGCGAGCGGCAGCGAGAAGCGCCAGTGCAGCTCGGCGATCTGCTCGGGCTTGCGCTCGGCCCAGAGGTCGAGCGTAGGCACGGCCTTGTTGGACGGTGCCTGGCGCGCCGCCTCGCGCGGCTCGATGCGCAGCGCATAGCGGTCGAAGTCCACCGTTCGGTAGTCGAGCGTGCCGGGCGTGCCCTCGTAGCGCCGGCCGTTCAACAGCACCACGAAACGGTCGCCGTTCTCGGCGGTCTCGATGTAGCCGCGCTGCGCGACCATCACGCCCATGCGGTTGCGCTCGGTCGACTGCACGAAGACGTTGTTCACTTCCTTGTCGCCCTCCGAGAGCTTGTCCACGAAGAACACACGCTCGGAGCTGCGCGATTCCCGGAAGACGCCGGGCGTCACACTCGAGACGTCGTCGCGGCTCGCCAGCAGCCGCTGGTACTCCTGGCTCTGCGCCTGCGCCCAGGGGGTGATCGCGAACGAGAGCAGCGCGCACACCAGCGACACGGGGATCGCGAACTGCAGGACGGGCTTCACCCACGCGGCGATCGACAGTCCCGAAGTGAACCACACGGTCATCTCGCTATCGCGGTGGCTGCGGGTGAGCGCGAGGAGCACCGCCACGAACACGGCGATGCCGAGCAGGACCGGCAGGTAGTTGAGGATGCCGAAGGCGATGAGGCCCAGCACCGCTTCCGGCAGCACGTCGCCCGAGGCGGCGCGCCCGAGCAGCAGGATCAGCAGGCGCGTGAGCAGGATCACAAGCAGCACGCCGACCACCGAGATGGCGATCAGGCTGAACTCGCGGATGAGGCTGCGGTGGAAGATCATCGGGAGAAGAGCGAGCGGCCGCTGTGCGATAATCCGCACCGTTCCGCGGCACATCCAACCCTAGGAAAACAAATGGAATTTAGCATAAAGAGCGGCAGCCCCGAGAAGCAGCGCGCGGGCTGCGTGGTCGTCGGCGTGTTCGAGGGCCGCAAGCTCTCCGCCGCGGCCCAGGCGATCGATGCGGCCGCCAAGCACGGCGTGAGCGAAGTGTTGCGCAAGGGCGACCTCGAAGGCGGGCTCGGCAAGACCCTGCTGCTGCACAACCTTCCCGGCGTCCCCGCCGACCGCGTCCTGCTGGTGGGCCTGGGACGCGAGCGCGAGTTCGGCGAGGCCGCCTACCGCACCGCCATGGCCGCCACCGTCAAGGCGCTCAAGGCCACGGGCGCCTCGGACGCGACCCTCTGCCTCACCGACGCCCCGGTGAAGCGCCGCGACACCGACTGGAAGGTCGAGCATGCGGTGCTCGCGATGATGGAAGGCGCCTACCGCTTCGACCGGCTGAAGAGCAAGCCACCCGAGAACAACAAGCGGTCGCTGCGCAAGGTCGTGCTGCACGTCCCGCGCCGCAGCGAGATCGCCGCGGGCGAGCAGGCTGCGGCGCGTGCCACTGCGATCGCCGAGGGCATCGCGTTCGCCAAGGACCTGGGCAACCTTCCCGGCAACCACTGCACGCCCACCTACCTCGCCGAGCAGGCGGTCGAGATGGGCAAGCGCCAGGGCGTGAAGGTCGAGGTGCTGGAGCAGAAGGACCTCGAGCGCCTCGGCATGGGCTGCTTCCTCGCGGTCGCGCGCGGCAGCCGCCAGCCGCCGAAGCTGATCGTCATGGAGTACCACGGCGGCAAGCGCGATGCGCAGCCCGTGGCGCTGGTCGGCAAGGGCATCACCTTCGACACCGGCGGCATCTCGCTCAAGCCCGGCGCCGAGATGGACGAGATGAAGTTCGACATGTGCGGCGCGGCGAGCGTGCTGGGCACGATGAAGGCGATCGCCCTCATGCGCCTGCCGATCAACGTGGTGGGCGTGATCCCCGCGACCGAGAACATGCCGGGCGGCAACGCCATCAAGCCGGGCGACGTCGTCACCACGATGTCGGGCCAGACCGTGGAGATCCTGAACACCGACGCCGAGGGCCGCCTGGTCCTCTGCGACGCCCTCACCTACGTGGAGAAGTACAAGCCCTCGGCCGTCGTGGACGTCGCCACCCTCACCGGCGCCATGGTGATCGCGCTGGGCCACGTGGCCACCGGGCTCTTCGCCAACAACGACTCGCTCGCGCGCGAGCTGATCGCGGCCGGCGAGAACTCCTGGGATCGCGCCTGGCACATGCCGCTGTGGGACGAGTACCAGGAAGCGCTCAAGTCCAATTTCGCCGACATCCCCAACATCGGTTCGCGCGCGGGCGGCTCCATCACCGCGGCCTGCTTCCTGTCGCGCTTCACCAAGGCTTATCCCTGGGCGCACCTGGACATCGCCGGCACGGCGTGGAAATCCGGCGCCGAGAAGGGCGCGACCGGCCGGCCGGTGGCGATGCTGTCCCACTTCCTCGTGAAGAGGGCGTTGGCGTAGTGACGCGGATCGACTTCTACCGCTACGCCCAGGACAAGCACCACACCGCCTGTCGCCTGGCGGCGAAGGCCAGCCGCTCCAACAAGGTCCTGGTCTACGCGCCCGACGCGGAGGTGCTCGACCGCTTCGACAAGGCGCTGTGGACCTACCAGAGCACGGGCTTCGTGCCGCACGTGCGGGCCGGCTCGCCGCACGCCGCGGAGACACCCGTGATCCTGTCGTCCTCGGGCGACGACCTGCCGCACCACGACGTCCTGCTGAACCTCGGCACCGAGTGGCCCCCGTTCTTCGCCACCTTCGATCGCGTGCTGGAGATCGTGGGCGCCGACGAGGCCGACAAGGAACTCGCGCGCGCCCGCTACGTCTTCTACCAGAAGCGGGGCTACGATATCCGCGTGAACGACATCGAGGCATAGAGAGAAACCCGTGGCCGACAAGGACGTGCTGGGCAAGGCGGACGCGCTGCTGAGGCGCCACTCGCTGCCGCTCCCGGGTAGCGGAAGCGACACGGGCGGCGTGCCGGTCCTCACCGAGCTGATCGAGCCCCAGGGAGCCGAGAGCGCCGATCTCGCCCAGGCGCTCTTCGAGCGCGTGATGAAGGAAGTCGAGGGACGCCTCGCGGTAGACCTCGAGCGCCGCCTCGCGCAGCACATCGTGGGACAGGTCCACGCCGCGGTGGCGAGCGCCATTTCGGACCTGCACCAGGAGCTCGCCAACGCCATCGGCGACGCGATCAAGCAGGAGCTGGAGCGCCGTAAAGTAAAATAACGGGTTCCATGGAACTCGCTAAAGCTTTCGAGCCGCACGGCATCGAGTCGCGCTGGTATCCCCTCTGGGAAAAGCGCGGTTACTTCAAGGCCGGCTTCGACGCCGGCCGTCCCTCCTTCTCCATCCAGCTGCCGCCGCCGAACGTCACCGGCACGCTGCACATGGGCCATGCCTACCAGCAGACGCTCATGGACATCCTCACCCGCTATCACCGGATGAAGGGCTACAACGTGCTCTGGCAACCGGGCACGGACCACGCGGGCATCGCGACGCAAATGGTGGTCGAGCGCCAGCTCGAGCAGCAGGGCGAGAGCCGCCGCGCACTGGGGCGCGAGGAGTTCGTGAAGCGCGTCTGGGCGTGGAAGGAACAGTCGGGCTCGACCATCACCAATCAGATGCGCCGCCTGGGCGCCTCGTGCGACTGGTCGCGCGAGTACTTCACCATGGACGCGCCGCGCTCGCGTGCCGTGACCGAAGTGTTCGTGCGCCTCTTCGAGGCGGGCCTCATCTACCGTGGCAAGCGGCTGGTGAGCTGGGACCCGGTACTGCAGACGGCCGTGTCCGACCTCGAGGTCGAGTCGAAGGAGAAGGATGGCTCGCTCTGGCACCTGCGCTACCCGCTCGAGGACGGCAGCGGCCATGTAGTGGTCGCGACAACGCGCCCGGAGACGATGCTGGGCGACACCGGCATCGCGGTGCACCCCGGGGACGAACGCTACGCGAAGCTGATCGGGAAGAACGTGCGCCTGCCCCTTGCCGACCGCCTGATCCCGATCGTGGGCGACACATCGGTGGATCGCGAGTTCGGCACCGGTGCGGTCAAGGTGACCCCGGCGCACGACTTCAACGACTACCAGCTGGGCCAGCGCCACGGCCTGCCGATGATCTCGATCTTCACGCTGACCGCGACCCTGAACGAGAACGCGCCCGCGGCTTACCGGGGGCTCGACCGCTTCGAGGCTCGCAAGCGCGTGCTGGCCGACCTCGAGGCCGCCGGCCTCGTCGAGGGCAAGAAGCCGCACAAGATGACGCTGCCGCTCTCGCAGCGCTCCGAGGCGGTGGTCGAGCCGATGCTCTCGGACCAATGGTTCGTCCGGATGGACGGACTGGCCAGGGCGGGTCTCGATGCCGTGGCGAAGGGCGACACCCGCTTCGTGCCCGAGGAGTGGACCAAGACCTACAACCAGTGGCTGCAGAACATCCAGGACTGGTGCATCTCGCGCCAGCTCTGGTGGGGCCACCAGATCCCCGCGTGGTACGCCGAAGACGGCACCGCCTTCGTGGGGCGCACTTTCGACGAGGCGCGGGCGCACGCGACCGCGGCCGGCAAGGTGATCCGCGACGAGGCTCGCGATCCCGACGTGCTCGACACCTGGTTCTCGTCGGCCTTCGTGCCCTTTTCGACTCTCGGATGGCCGGACGAGGCGCAGTTCGAGCGCGAGCGGCAGTTCTACCTGCCCTCGACGGTGATGATCACGGGCTTCGACATCATCTTCTTCTGGGTGGCCCGGATGGTGATGACGACGCTGCAGTTCACGGGCGTCACCGCCTTCCGCGACGTCTACATCAACGCCATCGTGCGCGACGCCGAGGGCCAGAAGATGTCGAAGTCGAAGGGCAACACGATCGACCCGCTGGACGTGATCGACGGCATCGCCTTCGAGGCGCTGCTGGAGAAGTCCACGCAGGGCCTGATGCTGGCCGCGCACAAGGAGACGGCCGCCAAGCGCATCAAGCGCGAATTCCCGCAGGGCATCGAGTCCTACGGCGCGGACGCGCTGCGCTTCACCTTCGCATCGCTGTCGACGCTCGGCCGCACGCTCAACTTCGACCTCAAGCGCTGCGAGGGCTACCGCAGCTTCTGCAACAAGCTCTGGAACGCGACGCGCTTCGTGCTCATGAACACGGAGGGCCAGGACACGGGGCTCGACGAGAAGGCGGCTGTCGAGATGTCGGCCGCGGACCGCTGGATCGTCTCGCGGCTGCAACGCGCCGAGCGTGCGATCAACGAGGCCCTGGCTGAATACCGCTTCGACGTGGCCGCGCGCGCGTTCTACGAGTTCGTCTGGGACGAGTACTGCGACTGGTACGTCGAGATCGCGAAAGTCCAGGTCGCGATGGGCAGCGCGGCGCAACAGCGCGCCACGCGACGCACGCTCATCCGTGTGCTCGAAACCACGCTGCGACTCGGCCACCCGTTCATCCCGTTCATCACCGAGGAGCTGTGGCAGAAGGTCGCGCCGCTCGCGGGACGCGCCGGGGAAAGCATCATGGTTGCCCGCTACCCGCAGCCCGAAGACGCGAAGCTCGACGAGGCGGCCGAGGCCGAGATCGCCGGCGTGAAGGAGATCGTCAACGCCGCGCGCAACCTGCGCTCGACGATGGGCATCCCGCCGTCGGCCCGCGTGCCGCTGTATCTCGCCGACTGCCCCGGCTACATGGCCGCGCACGCCGAGATCATCAAGGGCATCGCGCGCATCTCGGAGGTGCATGTCGCCAGGGAGTTGCCTGCGCGCGATGCGCCGGTCAGCGTCACGCCGGCGGGCCGAGTGATGCTGCACGTCGAGATCGACAAGTCTGCGGAGAAGGCTCGCCTGGAGAAGCAGGCCGCGAAGGTCGAAGCCGAGATCGCCAATGCCCGCGGCAAGCTCTCCAAGCCGACCTTCGTGGAGAAAGCGCCGGCCGCGCTGGTCGAGCAGGAGAGGAAGCGCCTGGCCGACAAGGAAGCCGAACTGGCCCAGATCCGCGCGCAGATCGCGAAGCTCGGCTGACCTTGTCCGGCCCCTACCCTCACCTCCTCGCGCCGCTCGACCTCGGGTTCACGACGCTCAGGAACCGCGTCCTCATGGGCTCGATGCACACGGGCCTGGAGGACCGCGCGCGCGACTTCCCCAAGCTGGCCGCGTATTTTGCCGAGCGCGCCCGCGGCGGCGTGGGCCTCATGGTCACGGGCGGCTTTGCGCCCAACGTCGAGGGTTGGCTCGCCCCGTTCGCCTCGCGCCTGGCTTCCAGCTCCCAGGCGCGCTCTCACCGCGTGATCACCGGGGCCGTGCACGCCGAGGGCGGCAAGATCGCGCTGCAGATCCTGCACGCCGGCCGCTACGGCTACAGCCCCTTCTCGGTCGCGCCCTCGCGGCTGAAGTCGCCCATCACGCCGTTCACCCCGCGGGCGCTCGGCAAGTCCGGCATCGAGCGCCAGATTCGCTGTTTCGCGCGCGCCGCCGTGCTCGCCCGCGAAGCCGGTTACGACGGCGTGGAAGTGATGGGCTCCGAGGGCTACTTCATCAACGAGTTCCTGGTCGAGCGCACCAACCGGCGTGACGACGACTGGGGAGGCGACTTCGAGCGCCGCATGCGCCTGCCGGTGGAGATCGTGCGGCGCACGCGCGAGGCCGTGGGCCGCGACTTCATCATCATCTACCGCCTGTCGATGCTGGACCTGATCCCCGACGGCCAGAGCTGGGACGAGGTCGTGCGGCTGGCGAAGGCGATCGAGGGCGCGGGCGCCACGATCATCAACACCGGCATCGGCTGGCACGAAGCCCGCGTGCCCACGATCGCGACCTCGGTGCCGCGTGCCGCCTTCGCGTGGGTGACCAGGAAGCTCAAGGGCGAGGTCGGCATTCCGCTCATCGCGACCAACCGCATCAACACGCCCGAGGTGGCCGAGCGCATCCTCGCCGAGGGGGGCGCCGACATGGTCTCGATGGCGCGCCCGCTGCTGGCCGACCCGGAGTTCGTGAACAAGGCCGCCGAGGGGCGGGCGCAGGACATCAACACCTGCATCGCCTGCAACCAGGCGTGCCTCGACCACGTCTTCCAGAACAAGCTCGCCTCGTGCCTGGTGAACCCGCGCGCCTGCCACGAGACGGAGTTGAACCTCACGCCCGCGGCCGCGCGCAAGCGCATCGCCGTGGTGGGCGCCGGCCCCGCGGGGCTCGCCTGCGCCACCTCCCTCGCCCAGCGCGGCCACGAAGTGCATCTCTTCGACGGGGCAGCGGAGATCGGCGGCCAGTTCAACATGGCCAAGCGCATCCCGGGCAAGGAGGAGTTCCACGAGACGCTGCGCTACTTCGGCCGCCGCATCGATGCGCTCGGCGTGCGCCTGCACCTTGGGACGCGGGTGTCGGCCGCGGACCTCGAGGGCTACGACGAAGTCGTGGTCGCTACGGGCGTAGCCCCCCGCAACCCGCGCATTCCCGGCCAGGAAGAGGGCGCGGCGCGCGGCCAGGTGCTCTCGTACGTCGATGTGCTCCTGCACTCGAAGCCCGTCGGCGCGCGCGTGGCCGTGGTGGGGGCCGGGGGCATCGGCTTCGACGTCTCCGAGTTCCTCGTGCACGCCGGGCCCTCGCCCTCGCTCGACCCTGTCCTCTGGATGCGCGAATGGGGCGTGGTCGATCCCGCGCAATCGCGCGGCGGCGTGGTCCCGCCGCATGCGCAGGCCTCCCCGCGGCAGGTGTACCTCCTGCAGAGGAAGAGCACCGGCGTAGGCAAGGGCCTCGGCAAGACCACCGGCTGGATCCACCGCGCCGCGCTCAAGGCAAGGCGGGTGGAGATGCTGCCGGGGGTGAACTACGAGTCGATCGACGATCTGGGGCTGAACATCACCTTCGGAGAGAAGCGCGAAGGCCTGCGGCGCCTGGCGGTCGACACCATCGTGCTCTGCGCCGGGCAGGAGCCGCTGCGCGAGCTGGTGGAGCCGCTGCGCGCGCGCGGTCTGCAGCCGCACCTCATCGGCGGGGCGGACGTCGCCTCCGAGCTCGACGCCAAGCGCGCCATCGACCAGGGGACGCGGCTGGCGGCAAGGCTCTAGATCACTCCCTAAAGGAGGCCCAGGCTTGAACTTCCCCGAGAGCCTTCGGGCGCTTCGTTCGCCCACCTTTCGCCGCTACTACGCGGGGCAGGCGGTGTCGATGATCGGGACGTGGGTGCAGTCGGTGGCGGTGATGTGGCTCGCCTACCGCCTCACCGGCTCCACGGTCTTCACCGGGCTGGTCGGTTTCCTCATGGGGACGCCGCACCTGCTCCTGTCGCCCTTCGCGGGAGTGCTGGGCGACCGGGTGAACCGGCGCAAGCTCCTCATCGTCACGCTCACGGTGATGGCGCTGCAATCGGTCGCGCTCGCCGTGCTCACCGGCCTCGAGCTCATCGACATGCCGATGCTGCTGGGGCTCGTGCTCGTCGGGGGCGTCGCCAACGCCTTCGAGATTCCCACCCGGCAGTCGATCTTCCTGCAGATGCTCGACCACCGCGAGGACCTGCCCAACGCGATCGCGCTCAACTCCATGCTGATGAACGGGACCCGCCTCGTCGGCCCGTCGATTGGCGGCCTGTTGATCGCCGCATCCAGCGAGACCGTGTGCTTCGTCCTGAACGCCGTCTCCTACATCGCCGTCATCGCCGCGCTCTTCACGGTCCGCGTGCAGCGGCGTCCCGAACGCCGCCCGTCGCACCCGCTCTCGGACCTGGCGGAGGGCTGGCGCTATGTCATGGGCAACCTCCCGATCCGCCGCATGCTGTTCACGCTGGCCGCGGTCAGCTTCTCGATCAGCCCCTACACCACGCTCATGCCGGCCATCGCGGTGCGCATCTTCGGCGAGGGATCGGAGCTGGTCGGCTTCTTCATCGGTGCGGTAGGGCTGGGCGCCTTCGTCTCGGCGGTGGCGCTGGCGCGGCGCAAGAGCATTCGCGGGATCGGGCGCTGGATCCCGCTGGCCGCCGTATCCGCGGGACTTGGCAGCATCGGGTTCGGCATCTCGCACTCGATCCCGGTCTCGGCGGCGCTCATGGTCGCGATGGGCTGCGGGATGTTCATGGCGAGCGCCGCCTGCAACACGATCCTCCAGACCATCGTCGACGACGACAAGAGGAGCCGCGTGATGGCGTACTACTCGATGTTCTTCATCGGCGTGGCACCGTTCGGGCACTTCGCCGCCGGTTGGCTCGCCTCGCAGGCCGGCGTGCAGCTCACCTTCATCGTCGGAGGATCGATCGCCCTCTTCGCCGGGCTCGCCTTCTTCTACCAGCTGCCCACGTTCCGCGCGGCTCTGCGACCGGTGTACGTCTCACGCGGTATCATCCCCGCCTCCGAGGAATCCAACGCCGGGAACATGTGATGGCTGCCACGCTGCGCGGGAAGACGCTCTTCATCACCGGCGCATCGCGCGGCATCGGGCGCGAGATCGCGCTACGCGCCGCGCGCGACGGGGCTAACGTGGCCATCGCCGCCAAGACCGCCGAGCCGCACCCGAAGCTCGCCGGCACCATCCACACGGTCGCGGCCGAGGTCGAGTCCGCAGGTGGCCGGGCGCTCGCCATCCAGCTCGACGTGCGCGACGAGAACGCCGTCGCCGCGGCCATCGACAACGCGGCGCGGCACTTTGGCGGCCTCGACATCCTGGTCAACAACGCGAGCGCCATCAGCCTGACGCCCACGACCGCGACGCCCGCCAAGCGCTTCGACCTGATGTTCGGGGTGAACGTGCGCGCCACTTTTCTCTGCTCGCAGGCCGCGATCCCGCACCTCAGCAAGGCCGCCAACCCGCACATCCTCACGCTCTCGCCGCCGCCTTCCATGAAGCCCGGGTGGTTCGGCCCGCACGTGGCCTACACGATGTCGAAGTACGGCATGAGCATGTGCACGCTGGGCATGGCCGAGGAGCTGCGGGCGCCCGGGATCGCGGTGAACTCGCTCTGGCCGCGCACCACCATCGCGACCGCGGCCGTCGAGGTGCACTTCCCCGAGGCGATCCTGAAGGCGAGCCGGCACCCGGCGATCATGGCCGACGCGGCGCACGCGATCCTCACCAGCGATGCGCGAGCGCACACCGGCAACTTCTACATCGACGAGGACGTGCTGAGGGAAAGGGGCGAGACGGACTTCGATCGCTACGCGGTGACGCCGGGCGTGCCGCTGTATACCGACCTATTCGTGGAGGAGAGCTAGCGCTTCTTCATGAAGAAGGTGAACTCGGGCCCTTCCGAGTGCGAAAGCAGCTCGTTGCCGGTCTGCTTGCAGAAGGCCTGGAAATCCTTGACCGAGCCCGGATCCGTGGCCATCACCTTGAGCACCTGGCCGGCCGTGAGGTCGCCCAGCACTTTCTTGGCGCGCAGGATGGGGAGGGGGCAGTTGAGCCCACGGACGTCGAGCTCGCGATCGGCATGCATCAATAGTGTCTCCAAGGCCATGAATATTAACATGTGGTCTCGCGGCGCCGATTCAAGCCTTGACGTGGCAGACGGCCCGTCCTACGATGCCGCTCGCCCGGGATGCAGGCTCCCGGGGGCGGCGCCAGCCGCCTAGACGGTGTCCGTCCAAGCCCTGCTTCCGAAACCTCACGGAGGCGTCATGGACACCGTATCGATCGAATCCCGCTCGCTCTATTCCCTTCTCGGCTCACCGAACGCGCCGCTCGTGGTCGACGTGCGCAAGGACGCGGCCTACGAGGAGGATCCGCACCTGATCGCCGGCGCCGTGCGGCCGGAAGGCGACCTCACCGCCTTCGTGCAGCGCCATGCGCGCGGCCGCTCCGTCGTCGCCTACTGCGTGAAAGGCGCAGAGGTCGGCATCGGCGCCGCATCGACGCTGGCGCAGGCCGGATTCGAAGCCTCTTTCCTCGCCGGCGGCATCAAGGCCTGGCGCGGCGAGGGCCTGCCCACCATCCGGCGCAGGACCGAGTGGCGCGTTCCCGGCGGCTCGCGCTGGATCACGCGCGAGCGCCCGAAGATCGACCGCATCGCGTGCCCGTGGCTCATCCGCCGCTTCATCGATCCGCTCGCGAGCTTCGACTACGTGCCCACGGCACGCGTGTTCGACGAGGCGAAGGTCCGGCAGGCGGTGCCCTACGACATCGCGAACGCGCCGGTCACCCATCGCGGCGAGCGCTGCAGCTTCGACGCGCTGATCGAGGACTTCGCGCTCTCCGATCCCGCGCTCGACCGCCTCGCGCTCATCGTGCGCGGCGCGGACACGGACCGCCTCGACCTGGCGCCCCAGTCGGCGGGCCTGCTCGCCGCCTCGCTCGGCCTGTCGCAGCGCTTCACCGACGACCACGAGATGCTCGAGCAGGCGATGCCGCTCTATGACGGCCTGTACGCCTGGTGCCGCGCGGAGGTGGCCGGAGTGCACGAGACGCACTCGTGGAACGCGCCGGCATGACGCCGGCGGCACCCTCGTTCCGCGAAGCCCTCCGTTTCTGGCTGAAGCTCGGCTTCATCAGCTTTGGCGGGCCCGCAGGGCAGATCGCGGTCATGCACCGCGAGCTGGTCGAGCGGATGCGCTGGATCTCCGAGAAGCGCTTCCTGCACGCCCTCAACTACTGCATGGTGCTGCCCGGTCCCGAAGCGCAGCAGCTCGCGACCTACATCGGCTGGCTGCTGCACGGTACGCGCGGCGGAATCGTGGCGGGGGCGCTGTTCGTGCTGCCCTCGCTGTTCATCTTGATCGCGCTCTCGTGGCTCTACATGCGCTACGGCGACGTGCCGGCGGTGAATGCGATCCTGCACGGCATCAAGCCGGCGGTCGTGGCGATCGTCCTGGCCGCGGCCTGGCGCATCGGCTCGCGGTCGTTGCGCCATCCGCTGCTCTGGGCGGTCGCGGCGGCTGCGTTCCTGGCGCTGTTCGTGTTCTCGGCTCCCTTCCCGCTCGTGATCCTGGGGGCCGCCCTGCTCGGCATTGCCGGCGGCCGCATCGCGCCGCACGCGTTCGCCTCGGCCGGGCATGCCGCTGCGAAGGGAATACATGCGCCGTCCGTCATCGACGACGACACCCCGACGCCACCGCACGCCCACTTCGATCGCGCGCGCCTCGTCACGACCCTGCTCGTATTCCTCTCGCTCTGGGGCGTGGCTCTCGCCACGCTGGCGATGGCGTTCGGCTGGGAGGCCGACTTCACCCAGATGGGCTGGTTCTTCACCCGCGCCGCGCTCGTGACCTTCGGCGGCGCTTATGCGGTGCTGCCCTACGTCCTGCAGGGGGCGGTGGAGGACCACGGGTGGATCACCGCGACGCAGATGATCGACGGGCTCGCGCTCGGCGAGACCACGCCGGGTCCGCTCATCATGGTGGTGGCGTTCGTGGGCTTCGTCGGCGGCTGGACCAAGCAGCTCTTCGGCGCCGAGTCGCTTTTCCTCGCCGGCGCGATGGGCGCCAGCGTGGCCACGATCTTCACCTTCCTGCCGTCATTCCTTTTCATCCTGGCCGGCGGGCCCCTGGTCGAGCGCACGCGCGACGACCTCAACCTCACCGCGCCGCTCACCGCGATCACCGCGGCCGTGGTGGGCGTGATCGTGAACCTCACCGTGTTCTTCGCCTGGCACGTGTTCTGGCCGGGTGCGAACGCGGCCGCACCGCTGGCCGGGCGGGTGGATTGGGCCAGCATCGCGATCGCGGTGGCGGCGTCGATCGTGCTTCTCACCAAGCGGCTCGAGGTGATCCCGGTGATCGGACTCTCGGCCCTCGCGGGCCTCGCCCTCTGGGCGGCGGGACTGGCCTAGGGGGCGACGTACTCGCCCGACTTGCCGCCGCGCTTCTCCAGCAGGCGGATACCGTCCATCACCATGCCGCGATCCACTGCCTTGCACATGTCGTAGATCGTGAGCAGGGCGACCTGCACGGCGGTGAGGGCCTCCATCTCGACGCCGGTGCGGGCGGTGCATTCCACCGTGGCGCGGCATTCGACGCGCGAGCCCTGCGCGTCGAGCGTGAACTCGACCGCGACCGAGGTGAGCGCCACCGGGTGGCAGAGCGGAATCAGCTCCGCGGTTCTCTTCGCGGCCTGGATCGCGGCCACGCGCGCGACGCCCAGGACGTCGCCCTTCTTCGAGGAGCCCGATCGGACCAGCTCGAAGGTCTCCGGGCGCATGCGGATCGAGCCCCCGGCCACCGCCAGGCGATGCGTCTCGGCCTTGCCCGCCACGTCAACCATCCGGGCCGCGCCGCGTTCGTCGAAATGGGTCAGTTTTTGGGTCATAATTTGGGATCGCACGCTCGTCTCGCGCGGGCCCGGCCATCATAGCAGCAGCCCCCGTCCCTTCCCGTGATCGCCAGAATCCTCGCCGCCTTCCTCTCGCTTGCCCTCGCGACCCCATCCGTTGCGCAGGGCCTGCCGGACCTGGGCGACATCTCCGCGGCCACCATCAGCGAGGCCCAGGAGCGCACCATCGGCAACCGGATCATGCGCGAGGTGCGATCCGACGCGGCCTTCATCGACGATCCCGAAGTCGCCGACTACATCACCAGCCTGGGCACGCGCCTCATGGCGGGCGCGGAGCAGCCCCGCCGCGATGTCACCTACTTCGTGCTGCAGGAAGACAGCATCAACGCCTTTGCGCTGGTGGGCGGGCACATCGGCATGCATACGGGGCTGTTCATCCTCTCGCAGAACGAGAGCGAGCTCGCCGGCGTGATGGCGCACGAGATCGCGCACATCCTGCAGAAACACCAGGCGCGCTCCATCGCGGGGCAAAGCCGCGCCTCGTGGGCCTCGCTCGCGGCGCTCGCCGTGGCGGTCCTCGCGGCGCGCAGCAAGTCATCGTCGGCCGGCCAGATGACCGAGGCCGCGGCCACGGCGGCCAGCGCGATCCAGATCCAGACCCAGCTGGACTACACCCGCGAGCACGAGCGCGAGGCCGACCGCGTCGGCCTCACCCTGCTCGAGCGCGCGGGCTTCGACCCGAACGGCATGGCCTCCTTCTTCGAGCGCCTGATGCGGGCCAACCGCCTGAACGAATTCAAGGGCGCCCCGTCGTACCTGCGCACACACCCGCTTACGACCGAGCGCATTGCCGACATGCAGGACCGCACGCCGCAGGCCGTCTTTCGCACCGGACGCGCGGACAGCTTCGAATATCGCCTGGTGCGCGCGCGGCTGCGCGCGTTCTCGGGCTCGCCTTCGGAGGCGGTCCAGAATTTCCGCTCCGAGCTCGCGGACAAGACCGTGGTGCGCCCCCGCGAGGATGTCTTCGGTCTCGCGCTCGCCCTGCGCCGCACGCGTGATTTCGAGGGAGCCTGGAGCACCCTCGCCCCGCTGCGCCAAGGCGTGGAGTCCCACCCTGCCTACGAGCGCCTGGCGGCGCAGCTGCTCGCCGACCGGGGCCGCGGCGACGAGGCGCTCGAGACCTATCGCACGGGACTCAAGGCCTTCCCCGAGTCGCGTGGGCTCGCGCACGGCTACCTCGATTTGCTGCTGGAGAAGGGCCGGCCGCGCGAGGTTCTCGCGGACCTGGACGAGCGCCTGCGCAAGGTGACCGACGACGCGAAGCTCTACGAGTTGCAGGCGCGCGCGTTCGAGGCTACGGGCAAGCCGCTCGCGCAGCATCGCGCGCAGGCCGAGGCGCTCGTCCGGCGCGGCAACCTCGGCGCGGCCGTGCAGCAGCTCGATTGGGCCGTGCGCCTCAAGGGCAACGACTACTACGAGCAGTCGAGCGCGGAGGCCCGACTGCGCGAGTTGCGCGTGCAGCTCGAAAACGAACGCGCGGCGGAGAAGGCGCTCAAGATCAGCTGATGCCGTCCCGACCGTTCCCGCTCGCGCTGGCGCTCCTCGCGCTCGCGCTTCCCGCCGCGTCGCAAACCACGGCGCCCCCTCCCGCCTTCATGCAGCGCGAGAAGGGCCATTGCATCGCCTGCCATCAGCTGCCCCAGGGCGCGGGGCCGGCGACCAAGGCGGACCTGGGGCCCCGCCTCACCGGCGCACGCATGCGCGAGCTGGGGCGCGCGCGGCTGCGCGATCTGATCCAGGATCCGACTGTCGCCAACCCCAATACGGTGATGCCGCCTTTCGGCCGGCATCGCATCCTCGATACCGCCGAGATCGACCGATTGGTGCAATACCTCCATGCGCTTCCCTGAATGCATCGCCGGCATCGCGCTGGCCGCCCTGCTCTCGCTTCCCGCCCACGCTGCGGGCCCCGAGGACGTGCGCGCCGGGATCGCCGTAGCGCTCAAGGAGCGCCTGCCGGAGCTCGCTCCTCAGGACTACCGGCTGGGAGCGGCAGCGCTCGATGCCGAACTGCGCCGTGCCCTGGAGGAGAACGCCGGCGCGGGCGCCGCGACCGTCGAGGCGGGCAAGGCGCTGTGGACACGCAAGTTCAAGAACGGGCGCACGCTCTCCGGGTGCTTCCCGAACGGCGGGCGCCGCGTGGCCGCGGCATATCCGCAGTTCGACCCCCGCCTGAAGCGCGTGATCACGCTCGAGATGGCAGTCAACCAGTGCCTCAAGTCGCATGGCGAGGCGCTCTACGACCATGCCGACCCCAAGACCATGGGCGCGGTGACCGCGTACCTGCGCTCGCTCTCCGACGGCCAGAAGGTCGCGGTGCGCGTGCCCACCGCCGCCGAGGAGCGCTTCGAGCAGGGACGGCGCCTCTACACGTCGCGCCTCGGACAGCGCAACTACGCCTGCGCGTCATGCCACGTGCAGGGCGCGGGCAAGCACTTCGAGGACACGCCGCTCTCCCCGGCCATCGGGCAGGCGACGCATTGGCCGGTCATCCGCAAGGGCGAGCCGGTCACGCTGCAGGAGCGCTTCCGCGAGTGCCTCGAGCTCATGGGCGCCGCGCCCTTTCCCGCCGGCTCCGAGGAGCTCAACAACCTCGAGTACTTCCTCACCTTCCTCTCGAACGGCCTGCCGATGGCCGCCAACGCCTGGCGCCCGGAGCGGTAAGATGGGCCCCATGACTGCGAAGCGGAAGGCCCTGGCGGCCGCCGCGGCGATCCACCTCGCGCTCGCCGCGGTCTACGCCGGGCACATTCCCGCCGAGGTGTTCCTTCCGCGCCAGCTCGACCGCTGGATCGGGATCTACGGCAGCTTGAGCGGCGTTCGCCACCACTTCGACTTCTTCGCCCCCTCGGTATCGACGCAGGCGCGCGTCTCTTTCCGCATCTTCGCGGCGGACGGCTCGGTGCACCACGTGTACCTCGCCACGCCGAGCAGCGAGGCGAACAACCGCATCGCCCTGATGCTCACCTTCTATGCGTATGCGGACAGCCGCGACACGCTGCTGCGCGATTGGGCGCGATTCATGCTGCGAAGCGACCCGCGGGCGGTCGCGGTGGAGTCGCGCATCGAAGCGCTGGAAATCCCGCCACTCGCGCAGATCGCGAAGGACGGCGCCCAGCCGCGCTGGGTGGAGATGGGCCGGACGACGGTTCGCAAGGGAGAAGAGCCTGCGCGTTGACCGCTGGCCTCGTGCACTGCTCTCGGAGGCCGACTCGTTCAAGCCCCTGGCGGTGATGCGCATGATCGTGGGTGCGGTGCTGCTCGCGCAGGCCTACATCCTGTGGAAGTACCGCGACATCCTGCTGAATCCCGAAGGCCCGCTGCCGTGGTCGGTCAGCGACACCTGGACCGACCCGCTGTTGCCCAGGCTCTCGGATGTGCTGCCCGCCTTCGCTGCCGCCGGCATCGGCCCCGGTGCGGCGATCGCCATCGTCCTCGCCATTCACGCCATAGCCTCGGCTTTCTTCATGGTGGGCTATCGCACGCGCGCTTCCACCCTTGTCGCGTGGGCGACCTTCGTGCTCATCAAGAACACGGGCTTTCCCTACACCTACGGAGTGGGCGCGATGCTCCTTATCGCGCTTTTCTACAGCCTGTTCATGCCGGTGGCGCGGGAGTGGTCCGTTGATCGCGCGCTCGAGCCCCCGCGTCCCGATGAATCTGCCGGAGACGCTTCGCTGTGCGTACTGATGTTCCGGCTGCATCTATGCATCATCTATGCCGCCTCGAGCTTCTCCAAGTCCGTGGGCGAGCAATGGTGGTCGGGCGATGCACTCTGGCGCGCTCTCTCGCTGCCGCAGTTCCGCCAGTTCGACCCGCAGCCGCTCCTCGCCTTCCCGGGACTGCTGGTGGCGATGTCGATCTTCACGATCGTCTCGCAGCTCTCCTATCCCGTGCTCGTGTGGACTCGGTTGCGCGTCCTCATAGTTCTGGTGGCCGAGCTCATGCACATCGGCATCGCGATCTTCCTGGGCCTGTGGCTGTTCTCGCTGATGATGGTTGCGCTCAACACTGCCGCCTGGGGGCAGGCCCTATGGCGCGCGCTGGCGCCCGCGGGCAATCGTACGGGACCGACCGCGCGCGCGGGCCACCTCAAAGTCGTGTACGACGGCGCGTGCCCGTTCTGCGACGACTACGTGCGCTACCAGCGCCTGCAGGCGGCCACCGAGCGGGTGGAGCTCATCGACGCGCGCACGCGCCCGGAGGTACTCGCCGAGCACGCGATCTCGCACGCCCACCTCGAGGACGGCATGGTCGTGATCCTCGACGGCAGGCAGCACCACGGGGCCGATGCCGTGCATGTGCTCTCGATGATCTCCGAGCCGCCGGGTAAGGGCTGGGTGCGAGCGGTCGCCACGCTGGGCCGCTCGCGGCCGGTGGCGCGCCTGGCCTATCCCTTCATGAAGTTGGGCCGGCGCATCGCGCTGACGTTCCTCGGCGTGCCACGCTTCCCGCGCAGCTGAAGCTTCAGCGCGCCGGGCGCGCCGTGGCGAGGTTGTAGAGGTATCCCATCTCGCTGCGGCGCTCGCCCGGCCGCAGCCAGGCGCGCGTGCCTTCGGCCAACAGCGCGCGTGCCCGCGGCGTATCGCCCAGGTGCAGCGCGGCCGTCACGGTCGCCATGAGGGCATATTCGGCTGCGCGCCCGCGAGTGTTGCCCTGCGAGTCGAGCGCGCGCGATCCCGCCTCGGACATCGCCTTCGCATCGCGCGCCGAAACCGCGGTGAAGAGGTCCAGCCACAGCCGCTCCGACGGGTCGAGCGCGCGCCCGCAAGGCGATTCCGCGAGCCGTCGCCACAGGTTCCCCGAGACCTGCGGATGCAGGCCCGTGTTGACCGTCTCGGCCACCGTGAGCAGGTGCCCGAAGACCTGCATGAAGGTGAGCTCCGGGCGGCACTGTGCCGCCCACTGGCGCACGAGCTGCGCCGAGATCTCGTGCGGTTCGGTGAACGTGGCCACGGACGAACCCGGCCGCATGATGATGTCGTGCATCGCCCAGGCGACTGCGGTGGCGCCCTCGGGCACGGTCACGCGCGCCGCAACGCGGCGCTCGCGGGGAGGCGCCACGCCGTGGTCGAGCATCTCCAGGATCGGCACCGGGGCGGCGAGCAAGTCGACCAGGTCCGTGACCTTCTCGCGCGTGAAGCGCGTGCGCGAGGCGCGGTTGTCGACGATCGGGAAGAAATCGGAGTTCGCCGCCATGCCGTAGCTGCCGTCGAAATAGGGGCCGAGCGTGGTCCAGTGGCCGACGAGGCGCCGCGCAACCGACTCGGGCACGTCGAGCTTGAGGCGCCGCGCCAGGGGCTCGAGCTTCGGGAACTGCAGGACCTCGTTGCGGAACGGCCCCGCCGGCCCGCCCTTGCGGGCGATCAGCACGATGTCGGTGTCGATGGTCGTGTAGATCGCGAACTCGGGGAAGGTGTGCGAGACCGCCTTCAGGATCGAGGCCAGGGTCTGCGCGTCCATCTCGTAGGTGTGCAGCCACTGCGACAGCACCCCACCGTCGTTCAGGTAGGCGTGCAGGCGCTGGTAGAACTCCTGGGAAAAGAGCGAGGCGACCCCGCTCACCCACGGGTTGGACGGCTCCGACACGATGATGTCGTAACGCTCGCGCCCGCGCGCGAAGTACGACTTGGCGTCGTCGATGACGATGCGGCTGCGCGGGTCGGCGTATGCGGCCTCGACCGCGGGGAGGAAATGACGCGCCCCCTCCACCATCGCCGGCTCGATCTCGATCGTGTCGACGCGCTCGAGGTGCGGCGAGGCGAGCAGCGTGGCCGTGGACATGCCCGAGCCGAAGCCGATCACCGCGGCCCTCTTCGCGTCGGGCCTGTGGCCGAGCGGCAGCAGCGCCAGCAGCGCCATGGTGTACTCGTCGCTCGCCACCGCGGCGCCGGTGCTGATGGCGGCGTCCACCTTGCCGTTGGTGCGGATCGTGCGCGTGCCCTTGTACTCGACCACGTCCACGGTCGCCGTCTTGCCGTCGCGGTGGTAGACCACCTTGTCGGTCGGGGCGATGCGCGCGATGCCGCTGCGAAACACGCCCGAGGCGGACTTGTGCGGATCGATGTCGAATGTAGCCGCGAACGCGAAGAGCGCGGCGAGAGCCAGGCCCGCGGGCAGGTGCACGGCACGCCAGCCTGCCCTGCCCCCCGAGCGCGCGGTCGCGGTGAGCAGCACGACGCCCAGGACCACGTCGATCGCCGCGCCCACCAGCACGGTGGCCTTGAGCCCGAGCCATTCCATCAGCAGATGCACCGCGAGGATCACGCCCAGGATCGCGCCCAGCGTGTTCACCGCGTACACCATGCCGAGGGCGCGCTCGCCCGTGGGCGAGCGCAGCAGCCGGTAGGTGATGAGCGGCAGCGTCATGCCGGCGCAGAAGGTCGCCGGCAGCATCACCAGCAGCGCGATGACCGTCGAGCCGAGGTTGAACAGCGTGAAGCCGCCCATGGTCGGGCTGACCGCGCCGAGGAGCCACGCCATGAGGTCGAACGAGCCGATGTAGACCGGGATCGTCGCCGCGGCGGCCACCCCCATCGCGAGCTGCACCATCCCCAGGAAGCGCACCGGGTCGCGCGAGGGATCGACGCGGTGCCGCACCCACAGTCCGCCGAGGGCCAGGCCGAGGATGAAGGCGGCGAGCATGAGCTCGAACGAATGCGTCGAGGCGCCCAGCACCAGGCTCAGCATCCGGATCCACGCGATCTCGTAGATGAACGAGGAAAGCCCCGTGATCATCGCCGTCCACAGCAATAGGCGCGTGAGGCGCGTGCTCGACCAGTCCCACGCGGGCGACTCGCCCGACTCGGGGGCCGCGGGCAACGGCGGGTCCGCGCGACGCGAGAGCGCGAAGGCGGCGAGCGCGATCAGGCAGTTGGCGAGACCCGCGACGGTGAGCGTGCCCGGCAGCCCCGTTGCCGGGATCAGGACGAACGCCGAGGCGAGCACGCCCAGCACGGCGCCCAGGCTGTTGAGGAAGTAGAGCGTGGCGATGTCGTGGCCGGGCTGCGCCTCGCGCAGCCGAATCACCGCCGAGCTCATGAGCGGGAAGGTCGCGCCCAGCAGGATCGACTGCGGGCCGATCAGCAGCGCGGACAGGGCCCATTGCGTGGCGCAGAACGCGCTCGCCTGCTCGCAGCTCGCCGGCAAGAGCGTGGTGTAGCCCCAGTCGACCGTGGCAACGAAGATCGGGTGGAACACCAGGGCCGTGAGCCCGATCGCTCCCTCGATCAGCGCATAGGCCCGCAGCGGGTTGGCGATGCCCGCGGCCCAGCGCGCGCACAGCCACGAGCCCAGGGCCAGCCCGCCGATGAAGATCACCAGCACGAGCGTCTGCGCGTAGGCCGCGTGCCCGAGGAAGAGCTTCACGTAGTGCGACCAGACCGACTCGTAGATGAGTCCGCTGAAGCCGGAAACGAAGAACAGGACGAACAGCGGGTCAGCGCGCTGCCTCACTCAGTACTCCCAAGGGGCCAGGGACAGCAACGACACGATGGCGCCACTTTCCTTGCGGACCACCACGCTCATGTCGCGCTTGCCCGCCCTCATGGGCAGGAAGCCAAGGCCAGCCTCGGGGCCGGCGCGGGCGATGGCCGCGTCGACCTCGGCGACGCGGTCCGGGTTGAGAGTGCGCAGCTTCTGCATCGGCGCGGCCGCCCTCGAGGCGTCGCGCGCGACCTGCTCATACGGCACGTACAGCTTGGGGAAGTACTGGACGTCCTTGCCGTTGAGGATGGCGAGGTCCATGTGCTTCATCTGCTCGGCGGGATCCTTCGGCAGGCGCGCGCCCGCGATCCGGTAGCCGAACCACGAGAGCGATCGGAAGCCCTCCGCGCCCTGCGCGACGTCGGCGTCATCCAGCTCGCCCGCGCGCACCAGCTCGAAGCGATCCTTGACAAAGGTGATGAACACCGGCCGCGACTCGGCAATGGCGTGGATCCCGTACACGAGCGCCGCGACCTGGAGGACGCCGATGACGGTGAGGTCGAACTTCAGGCCCCACTTGCCCGGCTTGAAGATGATGAGGGTGATGAGCGGCCCCAGGGTGACATCGACGGAAATGACGAGCAGCAGCAGCTCGAGGCCCCCGGCCACCTCGAACAGCGGACCGGGATACCAGCCAAACCGGACCGCAAGGTATACGAGGCCGGCGACCGCCAGACTGATCGCGAAATGGGTAAGGCTCGCATGGAAGCGATTCATGCGCGCGCTGAAGGGGAAAGCAAACGGGCCGCTCGCGCGGCCCGTTCTTGTTGCAACTAACCTATTAACGGCACTGGGCGGGCAGGTACTTGGCCTTGACCAGCGTGCCGGTCTTGCAATCCCACTCCGTCAGCGCGCCCGACGAACCGTCGGCGGCGCAGGCGGCGCCCGAGCACAGCGGGTTGTACTTGAACAGCAGGCCGGACGTGTTGGCCGCCAGCTGGGTGGCCAGGTTGCCACCGGCCGTCACGTCGATGATGCCACCGGCGGTCACGTTCGGCGGGAGCGCGTTGACCGTGCCCTTGTCCGAGCAACCGGCTTCGTTCACGTCGGCGGGCATCTTGCCCTTCGACTGGTAGTACTCGGCGACGCCGGTCTTGCAAACGCCGGCGGCGTTCACCAGTTCCGTCACTTTCGAACGGATGGTGTAGTCCTGGTACGCCGGGATGGCGATGGCGGCCAGGATGCCGATGATCGCAACGACGATCATCAGTTCGATCAGGGTGAAGCCTTGCTGGACTTTCTTCATGGAAGCTCCTATGGAATTTGACTGGGACCGCAAGCCACACTTGGGTGTGAGCGCAGGGGTAAATGCAATCGGTGTGCCAGATTCGTCCTACGCCACCACCATGCCTCAGACCCGTTAAATCCCCTTATTCTTCAATAGCTTACAGAAGTCCAGAAACGAGGTCACGGCGCCGGGGCGTGACGGCCGCAGCCGCCGCCCGGCCTGACGACCCAGGCCTCGCGCCGGTACGTCAAAAGTGACGATTTTGGGCAGGCCGCCGCCCTACCGGGCGGGCCCCTCGAACGCACTAGCGAATGCCGCGCGCAAAAGCAACCGTTCACGCTCGCGGGTTGGGATCGTGGGGCCAAGGCGTTTCACGAGGTCGCGGGCCTTCGCCTTGTTGCCGAGCGCGGTCCACGCGGCCACGGCGTTCACGAGCAGGTAGGAGCGTTCGCGCTCGCCGACGCCGGGCCCTTCCAGCAGCCGCGTCGAGATCTGGGCTATCGCCGCGGCGTCGCGGTTTCCGATCGCCTCCAGCAGGGCGATGCGCTGGCGATGTGCTTCGTCCAGCGACGACCAGCAGGCTGACTTGCGAATCCAGGCGAAGGCCGGAGTGAGCTCGCTGGCGACGAGGTACGGCGCAGCCGTGTGCACGACGTCGGTGACGGCATTGACCCAGATCGACTCCGAGCCCTTGCAGCCGGACGCCAGCGCGTACGCCGCGAGCGCATTCGCGCGCCGCGAGCCCGGCAGGTGCGTGGCCGCTCCGGCCGCGGCGCCCTGCATCACGGCCAGCGCCTCGACGCCGGCCATCGCGCGGTTGATGCGAGGCGGCTGGGTACGGGCCGTTGCATGGAGGCGCTCCCGTGACGTACGCGACTCGCCGTCGAGCAGCGGCAGCACGGGCTCCAGGGCGTCGCGCATCTCGCGCAGCTCGAACACCTGGTCGCCGCGGAAGCGCGCACGCGGGGCGCGCTGGTCGAGGATGGGAAAGTAGTCGGAGTTGGCGGGAGCCTGGCCCAGGTCGAACAGCGGCCCGAGGACGCCCCGGCCGGCAACGCGCATCGCCTCGAGGTCGCCGAGGCCCTCGATGCCGAGGCGGCGCAATTCCGCGGCCACGCCGGGGTAGGCGAAGATGGCGCCGCTCAGGGGCGGCAATTTCGGTCCCGCGCTCGCTATTACATAAAGGTCGCCGGGGCTCCACGCGTAGACCGCGTAGTCGGGGAAATGCGTCCCGAGGGCCTTGAAGATCGAGGCGAGGAGCGTGAAGTCGAGCTCGTAGGCATGGATCCACTGCACCAGCACGCCGTCCTGCGCGAGATGGCCCCTCACCTGGCCATAGAACTCCTCCGAGAACAGCGTCGAGACGCCGCTCACCCACGGGTTCGAGGGTTCGGACACGATGATGTCGTAGCGCGTCCCGTGGGCCGCGAAAAAGGTCTTGGCATCCTCGATGTGGATGCGGCTGCGCGGATCCGTGTAGGCCCTCGCATTGCGCGGATGGAACGTGCGCGCGGCCTCGACCATCGCGGGCTCGATCTCGATCGTGTCCACGCGCTCGAGCCTGGGGCTGCCGAGCAGCCCGTGCGAGGTGAGGCCGGACCCGAAGCCGATGTTCGCCGCCAGGCGTGCCTCGGGCTTCACCGCGAGCGGCAGCGCCGCGAGCAGCGCCATCGTGGGCTCGTCCTCGGTCACCGGGCGCGATTCGTCGAATTCCACTCCGGCGTCGGGCTTGCCATTGGTGCGGATGGTGCGCAGCTTGCCGATGTCCACGACGGAGATGGTCGCGGTCTTGCCGTCGCGGTAGAACTGCACCTTGCCCTCGGAGGGATCGACGAAGGCGCCGTAGCGGAAGACGCCGGAGGCCATGCGCAGCAGGTCCAGGCTCGAGGTGGCGAAGAGCGCGATGGCCGAAGCGAGCGCAAGGCCGAGGGCGACCGCGGCGGGCCTGCGCCCCCGCAGCGTCCCCGCGACGTAGAGCACGAGGCACGCGACGCTCGCGTCGAGCAACGCTCCGGCGCCGGTCAGGCCCTTCACGCCCAGCGCCTCCATGCCCACGTGCGTGGCGAACCAGGTGCCCAGGATGCATCCAGCCGTGTTCGCGCCATAGACGCGTCCGATCGCCGCCTCGCCATGGCCGCGCGACGTGAGCGCATGCGTGGCCAGCGGGAGCGTCATGCCGGCGCAGAAGGCCGTCGGGAACATCACCGCCATCGAGGCGGCGAGGCCGGCGAGCGTCGTGAGCGTGTAGCCGGCGTCGGTGCGCGCGGTGGCGCGCATCATCCAGGCGATGAAATCGAGGATCTCGGCGTACACCCAGATCGCGGCCACCGCGAACACCGCCTTGGCGATCAGCACGCCCGCAAGCCACGCCGGATGGTCCTGGATGTCCTGCAGGCGGTTGCGCAGCCAGAAGGCGCCGAGCGACATGCCCAGGATGAAGGCCGCCAGCATGACCTCGAAGGAATGCGTCGAGGCGCCCAGGCCGAGCGAGAGCATGCGGATCCACGTGATCTCGTGGATGAAGGACGCGGCGCCGGTGGCCACGGCCACCACGAGGATCACGGTGCCGAATCCGGAGCCCGGCCCGCGTGCGGCCGGGCTCGCCTCGGAGGCCGCCGCGGGTGCCGCCGGCATGCGCCGCGCGAGTGCCCACACGACGAGCGACAGTGCGACATTGAGGATGCCCGCGGTGAGGATCGCGCCGGGCAGGCCCACCCGGTCGATCAACATGAAGCCGCTCGCGAGCACTCCCGCGGCGGCGCCGAAGCTGTTGGTGAAGTACAGCATCGACAACGCCCGCCCGCTCGATCCCGGATAGGCGCGGATGATGCCGCCGCTCATGAGCGGGAACGTCGTGCCGAGCGCGATCGAGGCCGGCAGGATCATCGCCGAGGCGAGCGACCACTTGAACAGGTCCACCGCGCCCGACCCGCCGAGCGCGGGCAACACCGAGGCGAACGCCCAGGCCGTGGCCGCCTCGAACACGCCGTGGAAGGCGAGCGCCATCGCGCCGATGGCGAGCTCGGCGATCGCATAGCCCAGAAGCAGGTTGGCGATGCGGTGCGTGAAGCGGCTCACGAGCCATGAGCCCAGCGCCATGCCGCCCATGAAGATCGCGAGCACCAGCGTCTGCGCATAGGCCGCGTGCCCGAGGAAGAGCTTGAGGTAGTGGCTCCAGATGGACTCGTAGATGAGCCCGGCGAAGCCGGACACCGTGAACAGCAGGAAGAAGACGCCCGGATGAGGGCGATGGGATGAGGTCATGGCTTGTCGGCTAGTTGCGCATGCAGGACGCGCATGAGAAGTGTCGCGCGCCCCGCCTCGGTCAGGTTCGGCACGTGGGCGTTCCAGAGCTTGCGCGCGGCGGCGCGGTCGCCCACGGCGAGGTGGCCGGTGATCGCGGCGGCGAGCCACAGCGGGCGCGCCGCGTCGAGCCCGGTGCCGGGCACCGCGAGCAGGGCCTCGCCGTGGCGGCGCATGCCCTCGCCGTCGCGATCGTTGATCGCCTGCAGCAGGTCGATGCGCGTGCGCTGCATCGCGTCCAGGGACTGGAAGCAGCGCGAGGATCGAAGGCGCTCGAAGGCGACGTTGAGGTCGTCGCGCGCGAGCACCGGCGTCGCGATCCCCATCACGTGGTACACGGCGCCCGTCCATTGGCCTTGCGCCTCGGCGCAACCGTCGAGGAGCCCGTACGCGATGAGGGCCGCCGACTGGTCGGCGGGCGCGAGAGCGCGCGCCACGTCGCTGCGGCCGGTGAGCAGCACGCCGACGGCCTCGGTCGCCTGCCGCGCCCTTGCCAACGGCGGCGGCGCGTTCGCACCCGCGCGGCGCACACGCGCCACCGGAACGCGCGTCTCGCCGTCGAGCATGCCGAGGACGGGCACCGGCCACTCGCGGCTCGAGCGCAGCTCCTGCGCGCTGTCGCCGCGGAAGCGTGCCAACGGGGCCTCGTGGTCGAGCACGGGAAAGTAGTCCGAGTTCGCCTGGAACTCGCTGCGGGCGAACACCCCCTCGAGCGTCCGGCGGCTCGCCACTCGCAGGAGCTCCAGGTCCGCGACCTCCTGGTAGCCCAGGTGCGCGAGGTCGGAGGCGAGGCCGGCGAAGGCGAAGACATCCGGACGCATGGGCGGCAGCGCCTTGCCCGGCGTGGCCACGATCAACAGGTCCACCGCGCCCACGCGGTAGACGACGTAGTCGCCGAAGCGGCTGCCGAGCGCCTTGAAGATGGTGGCGAGCAGGTCCACGCCGATGTCGTAGGACTGGATCCACTGCACCAGGAGCCCGTCGTCGGCGAGGTGGCGGCGCACCTGCCCGTAGAACTCGTGCGAGAAGAGCGTCGAGACGCCGCTCACCCACGGATTCGAGGGCTCCGAGACGATGATGTCGTAGCGCTTTCCGTGCGAGGCGAAGAAGGTTTTCGCGTCGTCGATGTGGATGCGGCTGCGCGGATCCTGGTAGGCGCGGGCATTGCGCGGGTGGAAGAGGCGCGCCCCCTCGATCATCATGCGCTCGATCTCGATCGAGTCGACCTCGCGCACCGCGGGGCTGCCCAGCAGCGCGTGCGTCGTGAGGCCAGAGCCGAATCCGATGTTGGCCACGAGTGCGGCCTGCGGCCGGTGCGCGAGGGGGATCGCAGCGGCGAGGATCATGGTGGACTCGTCGGGCCCGGGGCGCCCCTCGCCCATCGCGATCGCGGCATCGGTCTTGCCGTTGGTGCGGATGCTTCGCCGCCCGTTCGCCTTGTTGTCGGTGACCGCGATCGAGGCCGTCTTGCCGTCGCGGTAGAACGTGACGCTCACGGTGGACGGATCCTCGAAGACGCCGAAGCGGAAGACGCCCGAGCTCATGCGCAGGAGGTCGAGCGGCACGGAAGCGAACGCGATCGCGCCCACGACCGCGAGCGCGGCGCCCACGGCCACGGCACGGCCGCGCGCCACCGCCTCGAGACCCACGGCGAGCACGGCGAGGGCCACGCCCACGTCCACGAACGCGCCCAGGCCGGTCAGGTTCTTCAGGCCGAGCAGTTCCATGCCGACGTGGGTGGCGAAGGCGGCACCCAGGATGCAGCCCGCGGTATTGGCCGCGTAGACGCGGCCCACGGCAGCCTCGCCGTACCCTCGGCGCGTGAGCGCATGCGTCGCCAGCGGCAGGGTCATCCCTGCGCAGAAAGCCGTGGGCAGCATGACGATCATGGAGGCGACCCATCCCGCGATCGTGACCACTGCGTATCCCTGGTCGGTGCGCGCGGCGGCGGCGAGCGTCCAGCGCACGAAATCGAGCACGTCGCCGTACACCCACAGCGCGTACACCGCGAAGAAGGCCTTGGCGAAAAGCACGCCGCCAAGCCACGCCATGTCGTTGCGGATGCGCCCCATGCGTCCGCGCAGCACGAACGCTCCCAGCGACATCCCGAGGATGAAGGCCGCCAGCATCAGCTCGAACGAATGCGTCGACGATCCCAGCCCCATCGAGAGCATGCGGATCCATGTGATCTCGTAGATGAAGGACGCGGCGCCGGTGGCGAGCGCGGCCACCATCACGACGCGGGCGAGGCCCGGCGGCCCCTGCGGCTGCGGCGAGCGCTCCTGCGCCGGGCTCGGACGGACCGCCCCGACCCGCCGCGCGAGCAACCACACCGCCAGCGCAAGCGCGATGTTCATGAGGCCGGCGGTGAGGATGGTCCCCGGCAGGCCCACGCGCGGGATCAGCACGAAGCCGCTCGCGAGCACGCCCGCGGCTGCGCCGAAGCTGTTGGTGAAGTAGAGCATCGCGAGCGCGCTCCCGCCGCTCTCGGGATACGCGCGCATCACGCCCGCGCTCATGAGCGGGAAGGTGCTGCCGAGCAGCACGGAGGCCGGGACGATGAGCCCCGAGGCGATGATCCACTTCGCCCAGTCGATCGCGGCACCCCCTCCCAGCGCCGGGAAGAGGCTGCCCAGGGCCCATCCGGTCGTGGCCTGGAACACGGGATGGAAGAGCAGTGCGAGCACGCCGATCCCGGCCTCGGCGAGCGCGTAGCCCACGAGGAGGTCGCGGATGCGCAGCGTGAAGCGGCTCACGAGCCAGGCGCCGAGCGCCATTCCGCCCATGAAGATCGCGAGCACCAGCGTCTGCGCATAGGCCGCGTGCCCGAGGAAGAGCTTGAGGTAGTGGCTCCAGATGGACTCGTAGATGAGCCCGGCAAAGCCAGAGACGGTGAACAGCGCGAAGAACGCCGCGGCGGGTATCCGGCTCAAAGAGTCCTAAGGGGTATAGCCGGGGATCGCCGACTCGTCCACGTCGTCGATCTGCTCCGGGTCGAGGAACTCCCGGGCATAGCGCATGTAGACCTTGTCGCGCACGAAGATGTCGAAGAGGTCCGGGTCCACGTGGCCGTTGGTTTTCATCCGCCCGAGGATGGCGAGCGACTCGGACAGCGTCTTGCCCGGCTTGTAAGGCCGGTCCTTGGCGGTGAGCGCCTCGAAGATGTCCGCGATGCCCATGACGCGCGCCTGCACGCTCATCTGCTCGCGGTTGAGTCCCTTGGGATAGCCCTTGCCGTCCATGCGCTCGTGGTGGCCGCCGGCATACTCCGGCACGTTCAGCAGGTGGCGCGGCCAGGGCAGCGCCTCGAGCATCTTGATGGTGGCGACGATGTGGTAGTTGATGATCTCGCGCTCGGGACCCGAGAGCGTGCCGTAGGCGATGTTGAGGTTGTCCTCCTCGTCCTTGGACAGGAACCTCACCGTCTCGCCCTTCTCGTTCTTCATGGTGTAGCGCGCGATCTGCGAGACGCGCGCCTGGTCCTCGGGCTTCATGCGCTCGCTGCCGATGTTGGTGCGGCGCAGGAACTCGCGGTCGTCGTTGTAGGCGCGAATCTTGGCGGCGTAGGCTTCCTCGGCGCGCCGCGCGCTCGCCTCGTCGCCGTGCTCGACGGCGTCGAGCCTCGCGCGCAGCATCTCGACCTCGGCCTCGCGCTTGAGCACCTCGAAGCGCGTGGACACGAGCTCCACGCGGTCGAAGATCGTCTGCAGCTTGGTCGCCTTGTCCACCACGTGGACGGGCGTGGTGATCTTGCCGCAATCGTGCAGCAGGCCCGCGATCTTGAGCTCGTAGCGATCCTTCTCCGACATGCGGAACTCGGCAAGCGGCCCGGCGGCGGCGTGGTGGGCGGCCTCGGCGAGCATCATGGTGAGCGTCGGCACGCGCTTGCAGTGCCCGCCGGTGTAGGGGCTCTTCTCGTCGATCGCGGTGTTGATGAGCTCGATCAGCGATTCGAACAGCACCTCGAGCTGCTGGATCAGCAGCCGGTTGGTGAGCGCGATGGCCGCCTGCGAGGCAAGCGACTCGGCAAGGCGCTGGTCTTCCTCGCCGAAGGGCACGACCTTGCCGTTGGCGGGATCCGTGGCATTGAGCAGCTGCAGCACGCCGATGATGTCACCCTCGTGGTTCTTCATCGGCACGGTGAGGAACGAGGTGGAGCGGTAGCCGGTGCGCTTGTCGAAGTTGCGCGTGCCCGAGAAGTCGAAGCCCTCCTCGGTATAGGCGTCGGCCACGTTGACGGTCTTGTGCGTGAGCGCGGCGTACGCGGCGATCATGGTGTAGTTGGGCTTGCCGTCGGGCCCGTGCAGCGGGATGGGGTAGAACGGCACCGCGTTGCCGGAGCTTCCGCCCATCGCGATCGACAGGCTGTCGGTGCGCACGATCTCGAACTGCAGCTTCCCGTCCACCAGCCGGTAGAGGGTGCCCCCGTCGGCGTGCGTAAGGTTCTTCGCCGCGATGAGGATCGTCTCGAGCAGCTTGTTGATGTCGCGCTCCTGCGAGAGCGCGGTGCCGATCGCGTTGAGGTACTCGAGCTTGGAGAGGAAATGCGTCTCGAGGGCGCGCGCGAGGTCCGCCGGGCCCTTGGGGGGCGCCGGCACCGCGGCCGAAGGTGCTGTGGCTTCCCGCACGGTCACTTGATGCAGACCGCCCTTACCTGAGCCATGTCGGTGACGCCCTGCAGCACCTTCTCCATCCCGTCCATCTTGAGCGTCAGCATGCCCTCCTCGAGCGCCACGGCGAGCATGTCGGCCACGCGCGCGTGCTCCTGGATCAGCTTCTTCATGGGATCAGTGCCGACCAGCAACTCGTGCAGGCCCGCGCGCCCTTTGTATCCGGAGCCGCCGCAGATGTCGCATCCCTTGGCCTTCATCAGCTTGAAGTCGGGCTTGCCGAAGCCGTAGTCCTTCTGCAGGCGCTCGTAGATGCGCTTGTAGCCGGCGTTGGCGTCCTTCTTGAACTCGGGGGTGTTGATCAGCTCGCCGCAATACTCGGTGAGGAAGTGCTTCACCTCCGTCTGGTCGGGCGTGTAGGCCTCCTTGCACTTGCAAAGCCGCTTGGCCAGGCGCTGGGCCAGGATGCCCAGCAGCGCATCGGCGAAGTTGAAGGGGTCCATGCCCATGTCGAGCAGGCGGATGATCGATTCCGGCGCCGAGTTCGTGTGCAGGGTAGCGAACACCAGGTGGCCCGTGAGCGAG
>Ga0111539_10001078_pt1 | contig 36028 bp, 33 predicted proteins | sample RhiMethybrSRZTD1_FD_79667 | JGI IMG/M metagenome (GOLD analysis project Ga0111539, IMG submission 79667) | Populus rhizosphere microbial communities from Tennessee, USA - Rhizosphere MetaG P. TD hybrid SRZTD1 (version 2) (version 2) | ecosystem: Host-associated > Plants > Roots > Rhizosphere >...
AAGGTAGCGGTCTAGGTGCTTGTGAGAGATCTGGTGGAACGAACCGACAATCGCCCGCTTGAACAGGCCGAATGCGCCTTCGATGCTGTTCGTGTGAACGTCGCCGCGCACGTATTCCTTGCGCCCATGGTTGACGGTCTCATGCGCCGTGTCTTCGTCAGCGATGCCCTGATAGGCCCGATGTTCGTCCGTGATGATTCTGGCGGCGCCGTTAGCGACTGCCTCACGGACAAATTGCCGCAGCTCGACGTGCGAGCTGTCCTTGGCCTTGCGAATGATGATGCGCCCGTCACGCTGCAACGCCCCCAGGACGACGGCCTTCTGGTCACGCCAGTGCTTTCCGCGCCACTTGCCGCCGATGTATGTCTCGTCCACTTCGACGCTGCCGCCAAGTTGTCGCGGCTTTACTTCGTTCATGGCCTCGCGGATACGGTGACAGAGGTACCACGCGGTCTTATGAGCGACGCCGAGCGTCCTCTTCATCTGGTTTGCCGACATGCCTTTCTTGGCTTCGCACATCAACAGGACGGCCATGAACCACTTAGGCAGGGCCAAGTGCGAGTCGTTGAAGATCGTCCCTGTCGTGACAGAGAACCGATACCGGCAGGCGTTGCAGTCGTACTGCTTCCGCGTCGTGATGCGGGAGATGGACTGCGATCCGCAGCGCAGGCAAGCGACGCCCTTGGGCCACCGCAGGTCTTCGAGGATTTCACGGCACTCGGCGTCCGTGTCGAAGGCTTCCATCAGCTTGGGGAGAGTCATCTTGGTGGTTGTGTCCATGGCTAAGAAACCTTCGGCAATGACTGACAAGGAACTGGTGAAAAAGGCATTCCGGCCAGAAGTGCGGCAGGAACTACAGCGCGTGCTGGACGACCTGAACGCGGAGCGGCCGAAACGTCAGAAACCGGCCAGAAAGCAGAGCAAATCGTGAGCACATGGGTATACTGCCTAAACGCTGGCCGTGCGTCAAGTAGATTATGCCGCCTAATTTTCGCCTAAGTACGTTCCACGTGAAACAACGAGCCACTTGACGAGGGATCTCATAAGTACTAGATTCATTCACGTTCCCTCAGCCCAGACACAGCCTGAGGATTTCTGTTTTATGCCAGAACATGGCGGTTTCAAGGGCCGCATCGTCGCCGTCACCAACCAGAAAGGCGGCGTCGGCAAAACCACCACGGCGATCAATCTCGCCACCTCCCTGGCGTTAACCGGGTCGAAGGTCCTGCTTGTGGACATCGATCCTCAGGGGAACCTGACCAGTGGAGTCGGATCCAAGTCCCAACGCTCAGAGGCCGGCACCGTCTACGAGGCGTTGATGACCGATAGTGCGGCGCCCGCGTCTTATCTCCTTCCGACGCGCGTGGCGAACCTGTCGCTGATGCCCGCCGATCGCAATCTCACCGGAGCCGAAATCGAGATGGTGCCGCTTCCAGAGCGCGAACGTCGTCTGAAGCGCGTGCTGGAGCCGTTGCGCACGGACTTCGATCACATCTTCATCGATTGCCCGCCGTCCCTCGGCTTGTTGACGCTGAACGCACTCGTCGCGGCAGACGCCGTGCTCATTCCTCTCCACTGCGAGTACTTCGCGCTCGAGGGTCTGGCCGATCTCGTGGGTACTCTGCGTCGCGTGCGAAGTTCGTTGAATCCCGCGCTCGACATCGAAGGTGTGCTGCTTACGATGTACGACGACCGCACGAACCTTGGACAGTCCGTGGCGCGCGATGTGCGCGAGTTCTTCAAGGAAAAGGTGTTCAACACGATCATTCCGCGGAACGTACGGCTCGGCGAAGCGCCGAGTCATGGAATCCCCGGCGTGTTGTACGACTCGAAATCGCGCGGCGCGGCCGCATACGCCGCGCTCGCGCAGGAGTTGATTGCTCGTCGCGCCGCAGAGGCGGCATAGGCAGGAGAACAAGATGCTCGAACGACGCCCCGCACTCGGTAAAGGCCTCAGCGCGCTGATTCCCGATGTTCCCGAGCCCGTTCGCTCGGGACCAATCGACGTAGACATCGATCTGCTGGCGCCCAATCAGCAGCAGCCGCGACTCAACATGGACGACGGCAAGCTCGAGGAACTGGCGGCATCGATCAAAGCGAACGGCATCATTCAGCCGATTCTGGTTCGCCGAACCGGCAATACCTATCGAATCATCGCCGGCGAGCGGCGCTGGCGAGCGGCGCAGAAAGCCGGCTTGCAGCGTGTGCCGGTTGTCGTTCGTGATGTCGCCGACGGCGACAAGCAGCTGCTCGAGCTCGCCTTGATCGAGAACCTTCAGCGCGAGGGTCTCAATCCGATCGATGAGGCCCTGGCGTACCAACGGCTGGCCGACGACTTCTCGTTGACCCAGGAACAGATCTCCGCAGCGGTCGGAAAGGACCGTAGCTCGGTCGCGAATTTCATGCGGCTGTTGAAACTGCCGGAGGAAGTGCGCGCCGATCTCGCATCGGGAGCGTTGTCCACGGGCCACGCTCGCGCGCTGCTCGCGTTGCCCGATGCCGCGGCACAGCGGCACGGTGCGCGTGAAGCGATCGCTCGTCGTCTGTCGGTGCGCGAGACCGAGGCGCTGGTGAAAAAGCTCTCGACGCCGAAGTCTCGAGCGTCCACAGGCGCGGCGCCGGTCACGACTGACGTGCACACGCGAGCCGCCGAAGACCGCATGCGCTTCGCCCTCGGTACGAAAATCCGAATCATCAGGCGTGGAACGGGCGGTCGTATTGAGATTGATTTTGGCTCGGAAAACGAATTGAACCGGATCTTCGAGGTTCTGACCAGCCGCGGCTGAACACGCCCATCCGGCTACAAAACAGCGCTCTTTCCGTGGTATAAATAGACGCTTGTGCCTTTGAGGTACAAGCTCGGGTAACCACGCGGGCGTGGTTTCCCGCGTCATCCGTCAGAAGACATCATGAGCATGCGGTCCTCCGCAGCGCGCTATGCCAGAGCGCTGCTCGACGTCGCCATCAAAGAGTCGGACCCTGAGCGCGCTGAGCAGGAGCTCGCAGCATTCGTCGATCTGGTACGCCAGAACCACGAGCTCCAGCGCACCTTCGAGAATCCGGTTGTGCCGGCGACTGACAAGCGCGCCGTGGTGCAGCAGATCCTCGAACGGCTCGAGCCGACGACGCCCGTGGGGAAGCTCGTCGTGCTGCTCGCATCGCGCGGCCGCCTCGCGCTGCTGCCGGATCTCCTCGACGTCTATCGCGAGCGGCTGATGGAACATCGAAACGTGCTGAGCGCTGAGGTCACGACAGCCGTGCCGTTGTCTCCAGAGCGCGCCGCCCAATTGCAGCAGCGTCTGGCTGGCGTGACCGGTCGTGTCGTGACCATGACGACGAAGGTAGACGCCGCGATCATCGGTGGCGTGGTGACGCGAATCGGCAGTACGGTCTATGACGGCAGCGTCGCCACACAGCTCGCCAAAGTCCGGGATCGGCTCGAACAGCGATAGCGAACGAGGCCCTGACGCCTCGCAGGAATCGTATGGATATCAGAGCAGAAGAAATCTCTAAGATCATTCGCGACCAGATCGGCAGCCATGCCGTTCAGGTTGACGTCGCTGAAGTCGGCAGCGTCATCTCGCTCGGTGATGGCATCGCGCGCGTGCACGGAATCGAGCGCGCGATGGCCGGCGAGATGCTCGAGTTTTCGCATGGCGTCTTCGGCATTGCCCTCAATCTCGAAGAGGACAGCGTCGGCGCGGTGCTGCTCGGCGACTACAGGGAGATCAAGGAAGGCGACTCGGTCAAGCGCACGGCACGCATCATCTCAGTGCCGGTCGGCGACGCGATGCTCGGCCGCGTGGTCAATGCGCTCGGCCAGCCCATCGACGGCAAAGGCCCGATTCAGACCAAAGAATTTCTGCCGATCGAACGGCTCGCGCCCGGCGTCGTCGATCGACAGCCGGTGAAGGAGCCGCTGCAGACCGGCCTGAAGGCCATTGACGGCATGGTGCCGATTGGCCGCGGTCAGCGCGAGCTGATCATCGGTGACCGGCAGACCGGCAAGACCGCCGTCGCGGTGGACACGATCATCAATCAGCGCGGCAAAGGCGTGATCTGCATCTACAACGCGATCGGTCAGAAGCAGTCCACGATCGCGCAGGTCGTTCGCACGCTCGAAGAGTACGACGCGATGAGCTACACGATCGTCGTCGCGGCGGCCGCGTCCGACCCGGCGCCGATGCTCTACATCAGCCCGTACTCCGCGTGCGCGGTTGGTGAGTACTTCCGTGACAGCGGACGTCACGCGCTCGTCGTCTACGACGACCTTTCGAAACACGCGCAGGCGTACCGCGAGATCTCGCTGCTGCTGCGCCGACCGCCCGGCCGCGAGGCGTACCCGGGCGACGTCTTCTATCTTCACTCTCGTCTTCTGGAGCGTGCGGCCAAGCTAAATGCCGCCCGCGGCGGCGGTTCGCTCACGGCACTCCCGATCATCGAGACGCAGGCAGGCGACCTGTCGGCGTATATTCCGACCAACGTCATCTCGATCACGGACGGGCAGATCTTCCTCGAGAGCGATCTCTTCCACCAGGGCGTGCGACCGGCGATCAACGTCGGCAACTCGGTCTCCCGAGTCGGTGGTTCCGCGCAGATCCGAGCGATGCGTCAGGTCGCCGGCTCGTTGCGACTCGACCTCGCGCAGTACCGCGAGCTCGCCGCCTTCGCCCAGTTCGGCAGCGACCTCGACAAGGCCACCCAGGCACAGCTCAATCGCGGGCGCCGGCTCGTTGAGATTCTGAAGCAGCCGCAGTATCAGCCGCTCGCCGTCGAGAAACAGGTGGCGATCGTGTACGCGGCGACCAAGGGCTTCATCGACTCCGTGGCGATCGAGGACGTGCGTCGGTACGAGGAGGATCTGTATCGATTCCTCGAATCGAGTTACCCGACGGTGCTGACCGGCATCGCCGAGAAAAAGATCCTGGACGACGACTTAAAGGCGTCGATAGAAAAGGCGATGAACGAATTCGGTCAACGGTTCGGCGCCGCGCGTGCAGCCGGGGCCGCGGCCTAGTCCGACAGCCGAACATACATGCCGTCACTCATAGACCTCCGCCGCCGGATCCGCGCCGTCAAATCGACGCAGCAGATCACCAAGGCGATGAAGATGATCGCCGCGTCGCGTCTGAGACGGGCGCAGGAGCGCGTGGTGTCGGCGCGCCCGTTCGCGCAGCGCATGCTGAAAGTGCTGAACAGCCTGGTCTCCCGCGTCGATCAAGACACGCATCCGCTGCTGCGCGTGACCGCGGCGGCTGGGTCGAGACCGCTGCTCATCGTCATCAGCGCGGATCGCGGACTCTGCGGCAGCTTCAATTCGAACATCATCAAAGCGGCCGGGCAGTTCATCGTCAAAGAGGGACAGCAGCACGAGATCGCACTCGGACTCGTCGGACGAAAGGGGAGGGACTTCTTCCGCCGTCGCGGCTTCGATGTGCGCTACGAGGCCGTCGGGATCTTTCAGCGGCTGTCGTTCGCGGATGCCGCGGCGCTGGCAGACGCGGCGATCGAAGAGTTCACGTCCGGCCGCGCGTCAACCGTGTATCTCGTTTACAACGAGTTCAAGTCGGTCATCTCGCAGCGCATTGTCGTCGAGCAGCTGCTGCCGATTCCGCGCCTCGAGGGTCAAGAGGCGGGTCCGACGACGGAGTACGCGTATGAGCCGGCGCCAGCGGAGATCTTCAAGGATCTGCTGCCGCGGCACGTGCAGGTGCAGGTCTATCGCGCACTGCTCGAATCGAATGCCGCGTTCTTTGCCGCGCAGATGACGGCGATGGATGCGGCGACGCGCAACTCAGCGGAGATGCTCGACAACCTGACGCTCTACATGAACAAGGTGCGGCAGGCGGCGATCACGCGCGAGATCATCGAAGTCGTGTCCGGCGCGGCGGCGACGTAAGGGACAGGAAAAGCCATGGCACAGACAGCAACGGCACAGCGCACGGGCACGGTCGTGCAGGTGATTGGCCCCGTGATCGACATCGAGTTCGGCAGCGGCCTGCCGGAGATCTACAACGCCGTCCGGATCGTGTCCGAAGGAGGGCCCGGCGTCGAGAAGATCGACGTCGTCGCCGAGGTCGAACAGCATCTCGGGGAGAACAGAGTCCGTGCGGTGGCGATGAAGCCCACCGACGGCATGACCCGCGGCATGACGGTCATCGATACCGGCGCGCCGATCTCCGTGCCGGTCGGTCCTGAAACGCTCGGCCGCGTGCTGAACGTGCTCGGCGAGCCTGTGGACTTCCCTGACCGCCCGGTGGCATCGAAGGAACGCTGGCCGATCCACCGTCATGCGCCGACGCTCGAGGATCAGTCCACCGAGCTGCGCATGTTCGAGACCGGCATCAAGGTCATCGACCTGCTGGAGCCGTATCTGCAGGGTGGCAAGATCGGTTTGTTCGGCGGCGCCGGCGTCGGCAAGACCGTCATCATCATGGAGTTGATCAACAACATCGCCATGAAGCACGGCGGTGTCTCCGTGTTCGGCGGTGTCGGCGAACGCACCCGCGAGGGCAACGACCTGTGGCTCGAGTTCCAGGAGTCCGGCGTGATCGACATGAAAGACATGTCGAAGTCGCGCGCGGCCCTGGTCTACGGCCAGATGACGGAGCCGCCGGGTGCGCGTCTGCGCGTTGGGCTGTCTGCGCTCACCGTCGCGGAATACTTCCGCGACGCAGAGAACAAAGACGTTCTGCTCTTCATCGACAACATCTTCCGCTTCACGCAGGCGGGCTCGGAAGTGTCGGCGCTCCTCGGACGTATGCCGTCGGCCGTGGGTTATCAGCCCACGCTGCTGACCGAGATGGGCGAGCTGCAGGAGCGCATCACGTCCACGAAGAAAGGCTCGATTACGTCCGTGCAGGCGATCTATGTGCCTGCCGACGACTACACCGACCCGGCGCCGGCAACCACGTTCGCGCACCTGGATGCGACGACGAACCTCTCGCGTCAGATCGCCGAGCTCGGGATTTATCCGGCGGTCGATCCGCTGGCGTCGACGTCCCGCATTCTCGATCCGCGCGTGCTCGGTGAAGAGCATTACAACGTAGCGCGTCAGGTGAAGCAGATTCTGCAGCGCTACAAGGACCTGCAGGACATCATCGCCATTCTCGGCATCGACGAGCTCTCGGAAGACGACAAGCTGACCGTCTCGCGCGCGCGCAAGATTCAGCGCTTCCTGTCGCAGCCGTTCTTCGTCGCCGAGCAGTTCACCGGCTTCAAGGGCAAGTACGTGCCGATCGCCGAGACCGTCAAAGGCTTCAAAGAGATCGCCGACGGAAAGCACGACGAGCTTCCGGAGCAGGCGTTCTACATGGTGGGGACGATCGAGGAAGCCCAGGAGAAGGCTCAGGGGATGAAGACGGCGTAGGGACACCATGGCACTGCCGACGAAGCTGACACTCGAAATCGTGACGCCCGACCGCGCGCTCGTCACCGAGCAGGTGGACGAGGTGGAGCTGCCGGGCGCCGAAGGCTACTTCGGCGTGCTGCCAGGCCACTCGCCGCTCCTGGCGAGCCTGCAGGTCGGCGAGCTGTGGTATCGGATCGGCCAAGAGAAGTTTTACCTCGCGGTTGCCTTTGGATTCGTCGAAGTGCTTCCTGAGCGCGTCACGGTCCTCGCGCAGATTGCCGAGAAAGCCCAGGACATCGACGTGGCTCGAGCCGAGGCGGCCAAAAAGCGCGCGGAGGAACACATCGCCCGCATGTCCCCGCATGGCGACATCGACTTTCAGCGCGCAAGGGTCGCGTTGATGAAGTCGATGATCCGCCTGCAGGTCGCTTCTCGCGCACGCACCCGGGTTTAGCGGGTATAAATGGGGACGCGGGACCGGCCCTGAAGGCCGGCCCATTCCCGATTGCTACATAGCCTCAGGCAACTTCTTCGCCATCGCGCGCTCGTGCAGAGCCTCGTCGCGCGTGAATTGAAGGCGCGCTACAGAGGGTCAACTCTCGGCGTGCTGTGGTCGTTCATCAATCCGCTGCTCCTGCTGTCGATCTATACCTTCGTGTTCACGACGGTGATGCCGGGTGCTCGCAGCGCTGGTATCGAGCCGTTTTCGCTGTTCTTGTTTTGCGGCCTGCTGCCGTGGACGTGGTTCTCCTCGTCATTGCTCGAGTCTGCGAGCGCGCTGATCGCCGGCGGCAATCTGATTCGCAAGGTGCTCTTTCCTGCAGAAGTGCTTCCCATCGTGACCGTCTTCGCCGGGCTCGTGCACTTCTGCCTCGGGTTGCCGATTCTGGCGGCGTTCTTTCTCTACTACCGCGTGCCGGTGCCGCTGACCGATCTCGCGTGGTTTCCGGTGATTGTGTTGGCGCAGCTGCTGTTGACCCTTGGGCTCGCGTTGCTGCTGTCGGCGCTCACGGTGCACTTCCGCGACTTGAGGGACCTTCTCGCCAACCTGCTGACACTGGCGTTTTTTCTGACGCCCATCATCTATCCGCTCTCACAAGCGCCCGCATGGGCACGGCGGTTTCTCAATCTCAATCCGTTTACGACGCTGGCCGTTTCGTATCAGGAAGTACTGGCGATCCCGGGACCGTTCCTTGGATGGCCGCGTCTGCTGGCCTTCACCATCGTGTCGGGTCTGGTGTTCATGGCTGGGTACTTCGTCTTCGATCGATTGCGCGACACGCTGGCGGAGGAAGTGTGAAGGCGATCGAAGTCCGCGATGTGCGGAAGACGTACCGGCGGTACGGGCGCCGGAAAAGCTTCGGCACGTTGAAGAGCGCCATTCTCTCCGGCCGCGTCGCGCGCGATCTGAAAGCCGACGAGTCATTCGAGGCGCTCAAGGGCGTGTCCTTCGATATCGCCGCTGGAAAGACCTTCGGCATCGTCGGCCGCAACGGTTCCGGCAAGAGCACGATGCTCAAGCTGATTGCGGGCATCGGACGGCCGACGTCGGGCGACGTACTGGTGCAGGGCCGTGTGTCGGCGCTGATCGAGCTTGGCGCCGGCTTTCACCCCGAGATCTCCGGTCGCGACAACGTCTTCATCAACGGGATGATGCTGGGTCTCTCGAAGCGCGAGATTGCCAGCCGGTTCGATGAGATCGTCGCCTTCGCCGAGCTCGAGGACTTCATCGACGAACCGGTCAAGACGTACTCGTCGGGCATGTATATGCGGCTGGGCTTTTCGGTCGCGATCAACGTTGATCCGGATGTGTTGCTAGTGGACGAAGTTCTCGCGGTGGGCGATGAAGCGTTCACGCACAAGTGTCTCGACAAGTTCGCCGACTTTCGCCGCCGTGGCCGCACCGTGCTCCTGGTGACACATTCGCTCGACATGGTGACGCGCTTCTGCGACGAAGCGCTCTGGCTCGATCACGGTGTGGTGCGCAGCCAAGGCGATCCTCGGCGTGTCATCGACGCGTATCTGATGGATGTCGCTGCGGCAGAAAACAAGGCACTCAACCGAGCCACCAGTGTCCCGGCCGCGGGTCAAGGCGAGGAGCCCGCGGACATGATGAAGGCGGTCGAGGGCCGCTGGGGCTCCCGCGAAGCCGAGATCCTTGCCGTCGAGTTTGTGCGGACTGACGGCGTGACCGCGCACGTCTTCGAATCTGGAGAGGCCCTTGCTATCCGTATGCGAGTGCGGGCGCATCAACCACTGCACGACTTCGTGTTTGGCGTCGCACTGTTCAGTGCGGACGGGGTGTGCTGCTACGGCACGAACACCGACATCGAAGGCGCCGAGCCAGGGGAGTTCGCCGGCGACGCCGAGGTTGGGTTCGTCATTGACAGCCTCTGCCTTGTGGCCGGTACCTACAAGGTAGACGTTGCCGTCCATCGCAAGAACGGCGTACCGTACGACTATCATCGGTCGCTCTACACCATACGAGTGACCTCGAGGGTGAACGAGACTGGCATCGTCAGACCTCCTCACCGGTGGACCTTTTCGAGCGGAATCCGCATCTCTGGTTTGTGAGACTTCCCAGCATCGGCATCCTGTCGCGAGACGACGTGTCGGCATTTACAGCCCGGGTTCGATCGACCGGCGGCCGCGTCGTCTTCACCAACGGGGTGTTCGATCTGTTGCATCCGGGCCATGTCCGCTACCTCAGCGATGCGCGGGCGCTCGGCGACGCGTTGATTGTGGGGATCAATTCCGACCGTTCGGTGCGCGCCAACAAAGGTCCGTCCCGCCCGATTACGCCCGAGCGCGAACGGGCCGAGCTCATCGCGGCGCTGCGATGCGTTGATGCCGTGACGCTCTTCGACGAGGAAACACCACAGGCGTTGATTGAGGCCGTTCAGCCGGACGTGCTCGTCAAAGGCGCCGATTGGGGTCACAACAACATCGTTGGCCGCGACATCGTCGAAGCACGCGGTGGGACCGTCGTGCGCATCGAGTTAGCGAAAGGGTTCTCTTCAACGCGCCTGATCGAGAAGGTTCGCGGAGCCGGAGCGTGACGACGACCGCGCCATCGCTGTCACTCCGATCGCTGCTCGGAAAAGGCGCGGTTCTGTCAGCGCTCGGCCGCTCGCCGATCACCGCAGGCCTGACTCCGGCAGGCAAGGCGCTCGCGGCGGTCCATGCCGCACGCACAGCGGCTGGAGTGACGCTGCTGGTCGTTCCCACGGATCGCGACGTCGAGCAGATGACCTCCGATGCGCGGTTCTTCTATGGCGCGCTCGAAGGGGCATCGTCGGCATCGATCGAGCAAGCCGTGCTCCCGCTTCCATCGATTCAGGTCGATCCCTATCGCGGGATGACGCCGCACTTTCGTGTGTCGGCGGCGCGAGCCCGCGCGCTCCATGCCGCTGCCGCCGGCACAGCGCGGTTGATCGTCGCATCGGCAGCTGCGCTCCTCCCGCGCGTGAGTCCACAGGAGCGCCTGTTGCAGGCGTCCATCGAGCTCCGCGCCGGCTCGGAGATCGAGCCGCAGCGGCTGGCCGACCTGCTGGTCGATGCCGGGTTCTCGCGAGAGGATCCCGTGGACGAACACGGCGCATTTGCTGTACGCGGCGGCATCGTGGACGTGTTTCCCGCCGCCGATACCGAGCCAGTTCGAATCGAGTTCGTCGGCGACACGGTCGAAAGCCTGCGCCGGTTCGATCCGGCGACACAGCGCTCGACCAGTGCGACCGATCAGGTCCATATCGTTCCTGCCCGTGAACGCTTCGACGAGGAGCTGGTGAGCGCCCTCGACTTCCTGTCGGCGTCGCAGCGCCTTCTCCTGCTCATCTCCGAGTATGAACAGGTCGAGCAGCAGGGGCTGAAAGTTCGCGAACAGCTCGAGGCAAGTTCGCGAGAAGCCGCCACCCGTGGTCACGTAGCCACGTTGCCCGTCGATGAGGCATTCACCGCGTGGTCCGACATCGAGCAGCGCGCGAAGGCCGCAGGCAGACTTGAAGAGCTTTCGCTCGAGGACGACAGTGGAGTCCATCACGTCTCGTCTCAGCCGGCGATGGAGTTTCGAGGCCGGGTCGGGGATTGGATTGCCGACGTGCGACATGCGCGCGAGCGAGGCGACACGGTGCTGTTTGTCGCCGACAGTCCCGGCCGTGCCGAACGCACGATCGAGATTCTCCGCGAATACGACATCGTCGCAGTGCCGGTGGAAGACGCCGAGTCACATTCGGCAGCCATGCTCGTCGCGGTCGGCACGCTGTCGCGCGGATTCCGTCTCACGGACGCTGCGCTGCAAATCTACGCGGAGACGGATGTCTTCGAAGAGGAGCGTCGCCCATCGGAGAAGCGCCGCAGCCTGGCGCAGACGTTTCTTTCCGATCTCCGCGATCTGAAGGTCGGGGACCTCGTCGTCCACGTCGATCACGGCATCGGCGAATTCGTTGGTCTGAAGCAACTCACCACCAGCACGCAGACGATCGCCGGCACGAGCACGGAGCTTCAGGAGTTTCTCGAACTTCGATATCAGGGCGACGACAAGCTGTTCGTCCCCGTCGAGCGCCTCGACCTGATTCAGAAGTACACCGGTGGATCACGCCCGGCGCTGGATCGGTTGGGTGGGACGACGTGGGAAAAGGCAAAGACGCGCGTCAAGAAAGCGATGCGCGACATGGCCGAGGAGCTGCTTCGGCTCTACGCGCAGCGCAAGGCGATCCCCGGCCATGCGTTCCCACCCGACACCCATTGGCAGGAGGAGTTCGAAGGCGCGTTTCCGTACGAGCTGACGCCGGATCAAGCGACGGCGATCACGGACATCAAGCGTGACATGGAAACCGGGACGCCGATGGATCGCCTGCTGTGTGGTGACGTCGGCTATGGAAAGACGGAAGTCGCCATGCGCGCGGCGTTCAAGGCGGTCATGGACGGCAAGCAGGCGGCATTCCTCGCGCCGACCACCGTGTTGGCCTTCCAGCACTTGAAAACGCTGCGCGATCGGTTCGCCGGGTTCCCGGTGACGGTCGAAATGGTCAGCCGGTTCAGAACGAAGCAGGAAATCAAAACCATTCTCGACGACTTGACGGTCGGCAAGGTGGACATCATCGTCGGCACGCATCGCCTGCTGTCCAAGGACGTGCACTTCAAAGATCTCGGACTGCTCGTGGTTGACGAGGAGCAGCGCTTTGGCGTGGCGCACAAAGAGCGCATCAAGCAGATGCGCAAGCGTGTGGACGTCCTGACGATGACGGCGACGCCCATTCCGCGGACGCTCAACATGTCGCTCGTTGGCATCCGCGACATGTCCGTGATCGAGACGCCCCCGAAGGATCGACTGTCAATCCAGACGAACGTCGTCAAGTTCGACGCGCCAGTGATCGAGCGGGCGATTCGGAACGAGCTGGGTCGCGGCGGCCAGGTGTATTTCGTCCACAACCGCGTCGAATCGATCTTCTCGATCGGCAACCTGCTGCAGCGGCTGGTGCCGGAAGCGAAGATTGTCGTCGGTCACGGTCAGATGGGTGAGGACCTGCTCGAACGGGCGATGCTGGGATTTGTCGATCGCCGCTTCGACGTCTTGCTGGCAACCACCATCGTCGAGAACGGACTCGACATTCCCAACGCGAACACCATCATCATCAACCGTGCCGATCGCTACGGCCTCTCGCAGCTCTATCAGCTGCGCGGCCGCGTCGGGCGTTCGGATCGACCGGCGTACGCCTACCTGCTGATTCCTCCGCAAGAGGCGCTCTCGCCGGTGGCGCGCAAGCGCCTCGCGGCGATCAAGGAGTTCAGCGATCTCGGCAGCGGGTTTCGCGTCGCCGCCCTCGACCTGGAGATTCGCGGCGCTGGCAATCTGCTGGGAGGAGAACAGAGCGGGCACATCGATGCGGTCGGCTTCGAGATGTACACGAAGCTCCTCGAGGAGACGATTCGCGAGCTGCGCGGTGAGGAAATCGAAGACGATGCACGGGCCACGGTCAACCTGCGCGTGGATCTGAAGATCGACGAAGACTACATCCAGGACATGAACCAGCGGTTGATGGTCTATCGCAAGGTCGCGTCGGCACGCACACGTCCGGAGCTCGACGCGACGATGGAAGGAATCCGTGACCGATATGGTCCCCCGCCAAGCTCCGTCCTGAACCTGGCCGAGTACGGCCGGGTGCGCGTTCTCGCCGATGCGATTGACGTCGAAAGCATCGATCGCGAGGGTCGCGTAGTGGTGATTCGGTTCAGGCCGAATGCCAGGCTCGATCCCATGCGGCTGGTGAAGGTCGTTGGCGGATATCCGGGCGCGGTCCTGGTCCCGCCCGTTTCAGTAAAGCTCGACGTCGAAGCCCCGTTGACGGCGGCGCCGCCGCCGTCGCGTCCGCCGGGCGCCAAGAAAGGCGATCGGACACCGCGGGGGTCCGAAAATGAGGTCGCGAGTTGGTGGACTGCGCGCGCAACCGCTGGCGAGGTGCGTCCGGGATTCTCGAAGGGAGAGATCCTGCGACGGCCGGAAGCGGACCCGCGTGCCGAGGGGGGGATGTTCTCCCGACTGGTCGGACTCCTCCAGACACTTGGTCCCGACGGCCCGTCCTTTTAGGCCGCCGGAGCGTCTAGTAAGATATTGATCATCAAGGAATTGTTATGTTGAAGCAGTTGGTCGTTGCCGCCTCAATGGCCGCCCTGGCCGCCACGATTCCGCTTCGCGCGGAAATCGTTGAGCAGGTGCTGGTCAAGGTCAACGGCGAAATCATCACCAAGACCGAGTTTGAGCAGCGTCAAGTTGCCGAACTTCGCAATCGGCCCGAGCTGGCGAAGGCGCAGCCGGCGAGCCTCGAGTTGCAGCGCGCCATCGCGCAGATCACGCCTGACCTCATCTTGGGTGCGGTCGACGAACTCCTCCTCATCCAGCGCGGCCGTGAATCGGGCTACGCCCTAGGCGACCAGCAGTTCGCCTCGATTGTCGAGAACATCCGGAAGTCGAACAACCTCGAGGACGACGCCCGCTTCAAAGAGGCGCTGAAACAGGAAGGCCTGACGATGGACGACCTGCGGCGCAATCTCGAACGCCAGATGCTCATGCAGCAGGTGCAGCGCGTCGAGATCATGGACAAGATCAGCATCAACGACGAAGAGGCACGCGCCTACTACGACCAACATCGCACCGAGTTCACGTCACCCATCGAGATCACGTTGCGCGAGATTCTGATCGAGGTACCGACGTCCGATCGGGGCGTCAACGTCGCTCAGGACGATGCCGCCCGTGCGACCGCCGAAGACGTTCGCAAGCGTCTGGTGGACGGTGAGCCGTTCGCTCGCTTGGCTGGCGAGTTCTCGGCGGCGTCGTCCAAGGCGAATGGCGGATTGATCGGTCCGGTCCACTCTGACGAACTGGCGCCGCAACTTCGTGATCTTCTGGCGGCGATGAACGTCGGCGACGTCACCGCCGTGCTTCGCGCACAGCGTGGATATCAGATCTTGAAGCTCGAATCGCGAACTGATTCCAAGGTGAAGAGTTTCGAGGAATCACGCGGCGACATCGGGAATCGGATCGGCGAACAGAAGCTCCGTGCCGAACGTGAGAAGTATCTGGACAAGCTGCGTGAACAGGCGACGATCACCTGGCGGAACAGCGAGCTCCAGAAAGCCTACGAGACGGCGCTGGCCCGCCGGCGTGAGGCATCTCCGTCGAACTCCCAGGCGTCGGCGGCGAAGTGAGGAACAAGAGCGTGCGCGGATAGCTTGATGGCGGAGAGCTGGTTTGCGTTGTGGACGCGTTCGCGCCACGAGCAGGTGGTGCGAGAACAGCTCGAACAGAAGCACATCGAAGCCTTCCTGCCAACCGTCACCCGCTGGAGCCGGTGGAAGGACCGCAAGAAGAAGATCGACTGGCCGCTCTTTCCGGGTTATTGCTTCGCGCGGTTCAATCCCCGTGAGCGTCTTCCAATCCTGAAATGCACCGGCGTCGTGAACATCATCTCGTTCGAGGGTGAGCCCGCGGCGATCCCCGAGCGTGAGATCGATGGCATCCGACGGCTCGTGGAGAGCGATCTCGCGTACGATCCCTGCCCACTGATTCGAGAGGGCATGGTCGTCGAGGTGGTGCACGGCCCGTTGACCGGCGTGATTGGTCGCCTGGTTCGCAAGAGTGAGAAGGCGCGTCTCGTGCTGTCCGTGGACTTGATCGGTCAAGCGGTCAGCGTCGAAGTTGACGCCGCGGACGTTCGTCCCTACTAATCGACCTATGAAGATTGGCTCAGTCGAGCTGACATCGCCGTTTGTCGTGGCGCCGATGGCCGGAATGACCGACACGGCCTTCCGCCGTCTGGTGAAACGCCAGGGAGGCTGCGGGTTGGTGGTCACCGAGATGGTGTCGTCGGAGGGACTGGTCCGCGGTATCGATCGCACGCTGGAGTACGCGGAGTACACCGAGGAGGAGCGCCCGGTCTCGATCCAGATCTTCGGCGGCGACCCGCAGAAGATGGCCGACGCGGCACAGATCGTCGAAGGCATGGGCGCCGACATCGTTGACATCAACATGGGATGCCCGGTCCCGAAGATCTCGAAGCACAATGCCGGCTGCAGTCTCATGCGCGACCCCGAGCATGCCGCGCGCGTCGTAGGGACGATGGCGAAGGCAGTCAAGATTCCCGTCACGGTAAAGATGCGCGCCGGATGGACCGATCGCGATCGCAATGCGGCGCTCCTCGCACGAATGGTGCAGGACGCCGGCGCCGCGGCGGTCACGATTCATGGACGCACCGCGGAGCAGTCCTACAAAGGATTCGCCGACTGGAATCTGGTCTCACAGGTGGCTGGCAGCCTCGACATTCCGGTCCTTGGCAGCGGCGACTGCGTCGAGCCCGAGCAGATCATCGATCGTCTCTCGGCGGGCGTCAGCGGCGTGCTGGTCGGACGGGGAGTCCTGCGCAATCCATGGATTCTCGCGCAGGCGGCCGATGTCGCATCGGGTCGTGCAGCACGAAGCGTGAGCATGTCGGAGCGCGGGCAGTTCTTGCTCGACTACATTCAGCTGCTGCTCAATGAGCGCGTCAACGAGGCCGACGGATTCCGGCATGTGGCGCCCGGCGCGGCGCTCTCTGAAACAACGGAGGACGGACGCCCGGCTCGCGGTCACGAGCGATGGGTGATCAACAAGCTTCGCGCACTGTGCAGTTGGTACTCGAAGGGGCTTGATGGTGGCTCGCAGCTGCGCGTCCGCGTAAACAGCGCGGAACGCGTGTCACAGCTGCGTCAGATTGTTGAGGAGTTCTTTCTCGCGGAAAAGGCCCCGGTCCCCGAGATCGGGGACCGGCCTTCAACGACACTTACCAGCGTCTAGTGCCGCCGACTGCAATCGGCATGTGAATCTGACGCTCGCTGCTTTTCCCGGCAAGTCCCGTTCGCGCCAGCATGCGAACCAGTGCGACCATATGGCGTCGATCGATCGCGTGCGCGGCCGCTTCACGCAGCGACACCTGCCCGCGTCGAATCGCGCGGGCGAGCGCCTCGTCCACGGAGCGCATCCCCGCCGAACCTTGACGCTGCGAGTTCACGAGACTGTCGAAGTCCGCCGCCTCGATCAACGGTCGAACCTCGTTCGATCCGAGGATGATGTCTTGAATCAGCATCCGCCCGCCGCCGATGCGCTTCAGGCTTCGATAACCGACCGCGGCACGGAACGACGCGGCAAGCGCGCGGCGCAGATGCGCGTCGCGGTCGAGACCGCTCTGTCCGACCAGGATGCGCAGCGCATCGACCGTGGTCGGCGCGACGACGGCGATAATCACAAGACGGCCGCCGGTGGATGCGAGGATGGCTTCGTGCAGCGGCAATTCGGTCTGCGGTCCGGTCACGAGCAGAATGTCTGGTCCTTCGTGCGAGGCGCGCCGGATCGCCGCAGCGAACTCGGAATCAGGTCCGGTGATCGTTCGCAAGCTGACAAACGCGCCAGAGATGTCTCCACGAAGGCTGCGGCGCTGCAGCGAAATCAAATACCCGCCGCGGTTGCGACCGCTCCAATCCGCCAGGCCGACCGCGAGCGATTCCACGGCCGCTTCGGTCGGTGCTGACACGACAACCAGGCCGTCGCCTTCGCATGCCGTGCGGACCTGTCGAGGAATGTGCTTGTGCAGCAGCCGCGCTGACGCATGCGGCCGCATCTGGAGCACGAGCCCGAAGCCGTGGTGATCGGAGAACATCCGGCAGCTGACGGTTCCGAGGTCGTGATACTCGCGAACCCACTCACCGTCGGTGCGTGACTGCCACAGGCCGTCACCGCCGCGTGCGAAGGCGCTTGAGGCTTCATCAAGGATCGATGAATCGACGATGTCTTCGCTCAGGCGCTCGATGCGGTCGTCGATGCGCGCCGAAGCCGCCGCGCCCGCGCGCAAATACAACGTCGTGGCGCCGCGGGAGATGGCGTTTGCAATCCAGCCCTGGAGATCCAGGCGCTCGTTGGTCGCAGACGACGAAAGCGTCCGCATCGCATGCACAGGTCGATGATCCTCGACACGCGCAACCACGGTGACAGGGGGATGAGAAACGGGTTCGTGATGCACGGTTGGCCGCGGAGGTTGGACCGGCGCGGGTTCGGAATAGTGATGTTCGACGACAGGCGGCGGAACGTAGACAGGCGGCGGAACAACCACAGGCGGCGGAACAACGGCGACCGGCTCCGGCTCCGGAACGGGTTCGACGACGGGCTCTGCCTCGACGACGGCAGGCTCGGGTTCCGACGGCGCCGGTGCCTCCGCAGCAGGCTTCTGCACCACCAGCTCAATTGAGAACTCGTCGCCGACACGCTCGGCCTTAGCCATCAGCGGATGCGGGAACGACGGAGCCTGAATCGTCTCGGCAGCCGTGCCTTTCTCGCGCAGCTCGCGACGGCCGTCGCTCGAAAGGATCTGCTCGGCGAGCGCTTCCACGGCATTGACTGACAACACTGCCGACGCCACATCGTGGCGACGGTCTCCGGCGAGCACGTGCGGACGTTCACCGGCTCGCATCACGAGCCGCTCTCCACCAACACGTTCCAGCGCCGCACAAAGCGACGGCATCAGACTCATAGTTCAGCGTCCTGCAGCTTAAGCACGTCTTCGAATTGAAGCGCCGCTCTGAACACAGGGTTGGGCGCCACAGCGTGCATCGTGGACCGGATGACAGTCGCACGCAGCACGCGGCGGATGCCCCCGTACCGCAGGAAGACGTCAACGGTCCGGCCGGGGCACAATCTCTGATTTGTTTCGGCCAGTAGCCCAGTTGACGATAGATTCACGAGCCGCATCGGAAACCCGGCAACAGCAAGACGCAGCTCGGACTTGAACTCGTGAGGCTCCTTTCGGACGGCACCTCGACGCTCGACGCGGACGGGTGCCGCAGGCGGCTCTTCTTTGGGTGCTTCGGCGTGCGCTGTCGGTGGTTCTTCTTGTACCGGGACGGCTTCCTTCACGGGCTCGGACTCCTTGCCCGAAGGAACGTCCTTGAGCGATGCTTCCAACCCAGCGAAGAGATCGTCCAGCGAGCCCTCCGGCAGCGACACAATCAGATCAGGGTCGTCGTCGGGACCGGGTTCGCTCATCGTAGGCGCATTCCGCAACGCCACTGCCGACGCGACAGGCGGACCCTCCGCACGTCACGAGAGCGTCGTTGCACAAAAGTTCGCATAAATTCTGTGCAGCTTGCAGAGCTTAGTCGAGCCCGATCAGCTGCACAACCCCGGGGAAAAGCGGAGTCAGGACGGAAAATCCAAGGGTTAGTTGTACTACGCCGTTCCCCAAAGACATAATCGGCCTATCATCGGTGCGTACGTAGATCCGCACGCGACCAGGTGTATTACTAACCCCAACGGCGGGAGGCGTTCATGGCAAAGATCGTGATCGTTGAGGATGACGACGCGACGCGAGCGGGGTACCGCGAGCTCCTGAATCTAGCGGGCCATGAGGTGATCGCGACGAGCACCTATCAGGAAGGCCGTCATGCCGTCCAGGTCGAAAGCCCCGACCTGGTGATCGCCGACCTCAGGTTGGGCGGGTTCAACGGTCTGCAGTTGCTGCTGTTGAGTCCCAAGCCTATTCCGACCATCATCGTGACCGGATTCCCCGACCAGGTCCTCGAGGCGGAGGCACGCCGGGCCGGCGCCGACTATGTCGTCAAGCCCATCTCTCCCTCCGCGCTGGTCGCGCTCGTCAACGAGAAACTGAAGACCGTTCGGCCAACGACGCACTGACGCCCAGCGTCCGCCGATTCTGTTTCCCGGCAGACAAAGCTCACGCGTCTTGGCAACCCGCAACGCGCGTCGGAGATATCACTTCAAAAATTGCGCGTGAAACCGCGTCGTCAGTCGGTGCAGTGCCGCGGTACCCACCTTGCCATTGATTGCCCCATCGGCGGCGCGATCATCGCGACCCCGTCTCGGAGAGGTATCGATGCTCGGCCGGCGCAGTCATGCTCGCATCTCACTCCAGTCTGGAGCGGAAGGCATCCTGAAGCTCTCGCGCGATATCTCCGTGCGCGCGAACGGCGACGGGCAGTTGGTCGCCATCAGCCGCGATGCGGCAGCCATCGGCGAACGGGTTCACGTTCTTCTCGCTGACGACGACGTTGACGTCATCGCTGAGATCATCGAAAGCAAGCCGGTGATCTGCGATGGCGCCGTCCGGCATCGCTTGCTCATGCGCTGCACGAGCAGAGAGGTCGTCGCATCCAACCCTGGCGAGCGGCAACGATGAGACGCTCGCACGTGTCCTCGGAGGATCCCCGCGTGCCTGACCAGTTGGGCGTGCTGACGCGTGAGCGTCAGATACGCCTCCTTAACTGCAGCGTTTCTGGATGTCTGTTAGAGACGAGTTGCCGATTGCCGGTGGGAGCGATCGTGTCTCTCCGCGTGACGATTGAGGGTCGTGAGCTCACCGACGACGTTCAGATCGTGCGGTGCCAGCCGATCGCTGGTGCTGGCGAGACCTACCATGTGGGCGCAGAGTTTCTCTGGACGCAGCCACTCGACCGGCAGTCGCTTCGAAGCGCCTTGCGTGCGTCTCATGCCGGCTCAGCCGCCGTCCTCGATTTTTGAGGGTGTTGCCCGAGAATTACTAATTTCGCCTAGACGGACAACCGCACTAGTCTGCCTGATGGAGTACTTACCGGGAGATACGAGAACGCCTCAGCTGAAACGTGAAGTCAGCTGCTGGAGTGATAATTGCTGAGCCATCGCGGACCCTGTTGTGTAACTCCTCATATTTGCACAGTTTAGCGCGATGAGGATTCTTGACCGGCGTGGCCGCGGAGTGCAATCAGATGTCGAGTAACTCTCAGTCAGGTTCTGTTGCGGTTGGGTCGGTCGCCTTTATTGTGGCGAGCCCCTCAATGGCTGCCCTCATGGACGCCGCGGATCGCGCTGCCGTGTCCGACGGGAAGGTCCTGATCACCGGCGAGAGCGGCGTTGGAAAGGATCTGATCGCCCGACGGATTCACGGCCAGTCCCGGCGAGCGGCGCACTCGTTTGTGCCGGTGAACTGCGCCGGTCTGACTGAATCCCTCCTGGAGTCCGAGCTGTTCGGTCACGTCAAGGGGAGTTTCACGGGCGCGTATCGAGACAAGCTGGGGAAGCTGCAGGCCGCCAACGGAGGAACGATCTTCCTGGACGAAGTAGGTGAGATGAGCCTGCGGATGCAGGCGATGTTGCTGCGATTCCTGGAGAGCGGAGAGATTCAGGCTGTCGGATCGGACAATCGATGCACAACGGTGAACGTCAGGATTATCGCTGCGACCAATCGAAATCTCCCGGACCTGATTGCCGCAGGCCAGTTCCGCGAAGACCTTCTGTACCGGTTGCGGGTCATTCACCTCGAAGTTCCGCCCCTCCGGCAGCGCACGGACGAGATCCCTGTGCTCGTCAATCACTTCATCGGCCGAACCAACCGGCGCGCCTGTTTCACTCCGGACGCGATGGAGGCCCTCTGTCGGTATCGATGGCCGGGCAACGTCCGCGAGCTGCAAAACGTCGTCGAGCAGGCGATGTGGCTGTCACGTGGTGATCTGGTTGACGTCGGACAACTGCCCGAGATGTTTCGCACGCCGGCGCAGCCGGTTCGTGCGACGCGAGAGCGACGTGTCCAAGTCGCCGACGAGCTGTACGCCGCGTTGGTGAACGGTGGGTATTCGTTCTGGGACCACATCTATCCGCTGTTCTTGTCCCGCGACATCACGCGTCATGACATGCGCGAGTTGATTCGGAAAGGACTCTCGACGACGCGAGGGAACTATCGCGCGTTGCTCAAACTGTTCGGGATGTCGAATCAGGACTACAAACGGTTCCTCAACTTTCTGGCCGCTCACGAGTGCGGCGCCGACTTCCGAGCCTTCCGTCACGGCACAGCCGAGGCACAGCGGCCTCCGCGTCTCCTCCTTCCGCCGCTTCCGGCCAAGGCGGCGTTGCCAACCGAGCCGAAACCGCTGGTGTCGGCCGGCTAGAGGGGTATCAGGATGTCGCATTCTTTCGTGCTTTTGTCTGCCGTGGGGATCCCTTCCCAAGCCGGCCTCAACACGAATTAGGGCCGAATTCGTTGATGATGGCGAGTGCTATCACAAGCCCGGCAGACTGGCTGATGGCTTGCAATGAAGGTGAGGCTACGCTGAAGGTTCAGCGCGAAGCCGACTCTGCCTTGATGGCCGTCACCGACCATACATCCCCCGTGGCACAGGAGCCCTCTGGTTTCGAGGTCGCCGTTCGTTCGCGATCGTGGGATTGGCTTCTCGAGTTGCGCCGTCGTCTGAAAGTGGACATTCAGCTGGTCGATGACCGCCATACTCCGCTCCTGCCGTTTGCGGCGGGCGGGCCGGCACCCACGCTGTCAGGCCTGTGGGAACAGCGCGAACCCCTCGTCGTGTCGGCCGTGACCAGCGCGTTGCAGACACGCAATCCACAGGCGGTCGCCTGGCACGGTCTTCAGATCATCTGCATGGCGCTGACGCTCGAACGCAGTGCGTCGGGCGTGCTGGTGCTGAGTCGAATGCTTCCATCAGGGCAAGACCCAGAAGCGTCCCGAGCACAGCTCGAATTGGTCGGCTCCTGGTTATCGACGGCCGTGGAGGCCCACCTGCTCAGTCCGCCGGCGCTTCATGCCAGCGGCGTCAATCGGATTGCGCCGCTCGCGAAGCTGCTTGCGACCGCCGCAAAAACTGAATCCGATCGTGAGATGGTGCGCCTGTTCGGCGAAGCGGTGGCGGTGTGGCACGACATCGAGGTCTCCGGATACATTGAAATGTCGGACGGGAACTTCGCCCGCGACGTCAGCCTGCCCGGTGCGCGTACAGGTGATTGGCCGGCCATGATACCGGCGATGGGTTTGCCGGACTCGGCAGACTTAGCACGCTTACCGCAAGGTCACGTCGATCGCTTCGGTCTGTCGGTCAATAACGAGGCGTACGCGTGTCAGCTGCGCCGCGGCGACGGGCGCGCCTGGCTGTTGGTGTTTACTGGCGCGATTGACGGCTACGACTTGCAACGGCTTGTTGCGTACGTGGCGCTGCTCGACGTCGCGTTGGCATTTGCATCGGCTGAGGCTGCGGCGCACGTCACGTCAACGCTCACGAGGCGACTCGCCGATGTGGAAGACACGCCGGAGACGCGAGCGAGCCTCGCGCTCGATGAATTGCGAGCCGCCCTCGCTGGATCCTCGGCGACGCTCACGGTCGAATCGACCAACGGCGGCGTCGTGCTGCGCGCGTCGAGTCCAGTGATCGGTGGCGCGGAAACCGCGAAGATGTCTCGTCTGACGGTAGTCAATCGATCTGATCGGCATTACACTACGACCGTTTCCGTCGGTCGCAGTGAAGGGCATCAGTTCACGCCACGCGACCACGCCGAAGCGACTGCGGCGGCCGAGGTCTTGAACGCGTGGGCGGCGTCCTATCGGCTATCGACCTCACGGCGCGACCGGCGAACAGGAGCACCGGCATTCCACGAGGTGATGGAACGCTCGGCGCGAGAGGCCGTGGAACGCGCCATACCGGTGACCGCGGTCGTGCTGCTGATTCGTGATGCGGCGCTCTCGCCGGGCTCGACGCAGCGATGGGTCGCTGGTATGCGGGGACAGATGAGGCCGTCGGATCTTGCGGGCATGTTGGCGGAGGGTGAAATCGGACTGTTGATGCACGACACCACCGCCCAGCACGCAAAGAACATTGCCTCGCGGTTGCGGGCGGTCGTTGACGGACTGCCAGGAACTGAGCCGATCCTGATCGGCGTCGCGACGCGAGTGCCCGGCCTGCCGATCGCCGACGGCATCGTGCGTGAGGCTCGTGCCGATGCGTTGAACAGTCGCAACACGGACTTCAACGTCACCATCGCCCGTGAGGTGCGCCGCTGATGGCCCTGGGAGATCGGCGCGCGCGTGTCCGGCTCGAGGTGGTGGGTGCCTTGTGGGCCACCCTCGAATTGACCGAACCCGCTCGCGTCGTGAACATCAGTAAGGACGGAGCGCTGCTGACGTCCCCGGTGGCGATGCCGCCCGAATCAGTTCAACCGTTGCACCTCAAACTCGAGGGGCACGAGGTCACCGTTGACGCACGCGTGCGACACGTGCGTCGTGTCTCGGGTCCTGACGAGCCGATTCGGTACCTTGTCGGCGTCGAATTCCTTTCCATCCCGCCCGCTCTGGCGCGGGCTGCGGACTGGTCACAAACGTAATCGTCCAGCCTCTCGAAATCCCTCGTCCAGACCGGCGTGGAAAGTCTTCCCTGCCGGGTGTCTTAGCCCATATTCGACCAGACTTTCTGAGCGGGCATCTCGACGCCTGATCGGCCGGCGAAGTGTGTCCAACCCCTTGATTGCCAATGTGTTGTTGCGGTAGACAAACGTCTGCCCCAGCATGGCGACTCGCTTGCACCTTACACCGGCCGAAGATCGCGGTGCGCGTGAATCCGGGTCGAGTCCTCGTTCTCAGGAGTGCGTAGACGGATGGAAGAGCGTCGACGGTCCCCGCGGCATCAAGTTGGTGGCGAGTTCGCGAACCTGCCGGCCAACATGAGCGTGCGTGTGATCGACATCAGCTCCGCAGGTGTGTTGCTGCAGTCAGCGCGCATGCTGAACCCCGGGTCGCGGGGAAGCTTGCGCTTCACGCTCGCAGGCGCCCCCTTTGCGGCGGACATTCAGGTGCAGCGGGTTTCCGCGGCATCCGAAGCCGGTTCCGGTTATCGCATCGGGGCTACGTTCGTGGGCATGACCCAGGAGCACCGGCGACTCATTGAACGGTTCATGAACAATGATTGATGGTGTGGCTGAAAGCAGCTCGAGCACTACTCGCGTGAGCGCGATCGGCGCGGTCCGTCCGCGCGCGCATGTCCAGCTGACCGGGCGCAGCGCCGAGGTGACGGCGCTCGAGCAGGAAATCGATCGAGTCGCGCGGTCCGATGCCAAGGTGCTAATCACCGGTGAGAGCGGTGTCGGCAAGGAAATCGTGGCCCGGGCGATTCACTCACGTGGCCCGCGAGCCAGTCATGTCTTCGCGCCGGTCAACTGCGCGGGCCTCCCTGAAACGCTGCTCGAGTCCGAATTGTTCGGGCACGTGAAGGGCAGCTTCACAGGCGCGTATCGCGACAAGCCCGGCAAGCTGGAAACCGCCCACATGGGCACGATTTTCCTCGATGAAGTCGGGGAAATGACGCTGCGCATGCAGGGGCTATTGCTGCGCTTCCTCGAAACGGGAGAGCTGCAGAAGGTTGGCGCTGACGGCAGTGGTCGCATCGTCAACGTGCGCGTGATTGCGGCGACCAACCGCGACCTGCGCGAGATGATCAAGCAGGGCACTTTCCGCGAAGATCTGTTCTACCGTCTGAACGTGATCCACATCGTTGTGCCGCCCCTGCGGGATCGCCGAGAAGACATTCCGGTGCTGGCGCACCAGTTCCTTTCGCAGTTTTCTGCGGCGAGCCGATCGGGCATCACTGGCGTGTCACCCGAGGCCATGAAGGCGCTCACCGAATACTCGTGGCCGGGAAACGTCCGCGAGCTCGAGAACGTCATCGAACGCTTGGTGGTCACCGTGACAGGACCGACCATCGAGCTCGACCATCTGTCCTCTGAGATCCGCTCGTACGACGCCGTGTTGCTGCGGCCGAAGCGCGAGCGCCGCCGCACGGTTGCCGATGACCTCTACAAGCGGATGATTGAGCAGCACGAGTCGTTCTGGACGGCCGTGTACCCCCTCTTCATGGATCGCGAGATCACCCGCGCCAATGTGCGCGAGGTGGTGCGACGCGGTCTGGAAGAAGCGCGCGGCAACTACAAGATCGTTGCGCGTCTCTTCAATATGGAAGCGCGGGACTACAAGCGGTTCCTCAATTTCCTTCGTAAGCACGACTGCCAGATTCCGTTTAAAGAGTACCGTTGAGACCTGGGGCCTCACGGCCCCAGGTTACGGTTTCGAGTGACGGCCGCGCCCGAGCCCTTTTTCGCTAAGCTGCTTGCAGATCGCCAATTACGGTTCCGTGTGAGGTACGGTTGTTGCCACCTCAGCCGGGCGTGATATGGAGTAATTGGCGAGAGCCCCCCGTACAGGCCGGGATCTGCGCCAAGTGAATCGAATCGTGAGCGACGATTCCCAAACGCGGGGGGAATATCTTCCCGACTCGGGATTTCGGCAGGCGATGCCCCAAATCGCGCACTCGGCGGGAGGGCACCGGCGGCTGTCGTCCGAGCAGCGGAGCGCGCTTCTCCAGGTTCCTCAGCGTGTGCCCGCTGCGGCAGCCCCTCGAGAGTTCCTCGGTCAGCTCGTCTCCTTGATCGGACGCGCGCTCGAGACCAAGGCCGCCGTGGCTGGCAAGCACGAGGATGCATGGGTTGTCGCGGTGGAGTCTGCGCCGCTCCCCGCACTCTCGCATCTCGCAAACGGCGGATCACAGGCATTTGATCGCGTTGGTCTCTCGCTTGGCCTCGGTGTCGATTTGTGGCGCTCGGATGAACATGAGTGGACGCTGGTCGGCCTGGCAGCCACACCCAGTACGCCAGTCATTCTGATCCTCGAAGGAGACTGGACAGGATCCGCGCAAGATCTGATCACCCTCGCGCGCGATCTGAGCGGCACAACGCGCGGCGGTCGCGCACCGTGGGCGCTCGACGCTGCAGCGCGGCGATTGACGCGTACGCTTGCCGATACCACCGGTCTCGCCGCTGTCGGGGAAGCGGTGTTGCACTTCGTGGTGCAGGCGGTGCCAAGTCGAATCGCGTCCCTGGCTGTCGCGACCGGCGATGGCGAGTTGTCGATCATCGCGACGCACGGCTATCCACACGCGCTCGTCGAACACTTGCGCATTGCGCCTGGTGCCGGTGTGATTGGAAGCGTCTACCAGTCGCGCGCGCCTCTCGTCGTGGCAGACGTCACTGAGAGTCCTGGTCTCGATCGTCAACGGTCTCGCTATCGCACGAACTCGTTCGTCGCCATTCCCATCGTCGCTGCAGGTGAGGCGCTGGGCGTGGTCTCGCTGACCGATCGCATTGGCGGCAGCCCGTACACGCAAGAAGATGCCGCAGCGATCAATGTCTTGATGGCGCCGGTGGCGCTCGCGCTCGGACGCGAACGTGTCCTACGCGAAGCGCAAGCCTACGCGCAGGCAGCGGTGATTGATCCGGTAAGCGGACTTTTTAACCGCCGGTATTTTCAGGCCCGCCTCGAAGAGGAACTGCACCGCGCGATTCGGCAGTTGACGTCCGTCGGCCTTCTGATGGTCGATCTCGACGGGTTCAAGAGCATCAACGATCGATTCGGCCACGTCGCCGGCGATATGGTCATCCGCGACATCTCCGAGATCCTTCGACGCTCGGTCCGCATTTTCGACGTGTGCACCCGGTTCGGTGGAGAGGAATTCGCGGTCATGATGCCGGGTGGCACTGCAGAAAGCGCCGGCGCGATCGCGGAACGAATCCGCCAGCGCGTCGAAGCGTATCAGCGCAGCGAGCCTGATCTGGTCGGCCTCCGCGTCACAGCGAGTATCGGCGTTGCCGTATCGCCGCCTGGCGTAACAGCTCGGGACCTTATCGAGCGCGCCGACCGCGCCCTCTATCACGCCAAGAGAGCAGGAAAGAACCGCGTCAGCACGGCGCGAGCCGACGGCTCCGTTTCCGAAGCCTGAGTCGCTTTCCCCTGGTGTTTCGAGACCTTTAAACGAGGCTCATCGCGCGAACGATGCGCGGGGCGCTGGTTGTCGGGAACGTCCAGCGTTTGAGTGCAGCGCAGGCGTGAATGACACTCGCAAAGCGCGAGATCCGCAAGACGATCGTGTTGGTGTCGTCTTCCCCACGGGCGACCTGGATCCACCACTCACGGCCGTCGTCGTGAATCCCAAGAATTCTGGCTGGTGCGCCGTCGGCGGGCATCCCGTCCAACGCCGAAAACAACCAATCGAACGACTTCTCGGTTTCTTGGGTCAGTTCTGCTCCCACCTGCGACACTCCTCGTCTCCAAATCCCATATTTCGTGCCAGAAAAGCAGATATGTGCAGGCAGAATCGGAAGTCGCATCGTTGCAATGCGTTACCAGGATCACGCTACTCTGGGGCGAGTACTTTTCTTCTGAATGGATGAGATTTCAGCGCAATACTGTGATCTCTTGAACGACTTTTCGTGACTTTACCGTTGACCTTAGTCTCTCCAAAAAGGCAGACTTATTCCCTGCTCGTTATCTGAGATTTGGAGAATTGAGCGAGATGTCTACGTTCCCTGTGCCACGGACCAATAAGAATTTGCCCCTGCTATTGGGAGAAAGCGCGGCCATTCTCTCCCTGCGTCGTGAGATCGAGGCGGCAGCCCGGACCGACGCCAAGGTGCTTGTGCTGGGTGAGACGGGCTCTGGCAAGGAAGTCGTTGCGCGGCTCATTCATGAGCAGAGCGCTCGAGTGTCGCGCGCGTTCGTCGCCGTGAACTGCAGTGGGATCCCTGAAACGCTTCTCGAGTCCGAACTGTTCGGCCATACACGGGGAAGCTTCACCGGTGCGTATCGAGACAAGCCCGGCCTGGTTCGCCAAGCTGATCGAGGAACGCTGTTTCTCGACGAGCTCGGCGAAATGAGTCTTCGCATGCAGGCCGTCCTCCTGCGGTTTGCGGAGACCGGAGAGATTCAGACGATTGGTGTTGACGGAGTCACTGGCCGTTCGGACGTGCGGTTGATCACCGCGACGAATCGCAATCTCCGCGAACGCATCGAGGCAGGTGTGTTCCGCGAGGACCTCTACTTCCGTCTGAACATCATCCAGATTCACGTGCCGTCACTTCGGGAACGCGCTGAAGATGTCATGCTGCTGCTGCGGCATTACCTGCGCCGCGCTGCCGAGACGCACAGGCTGCATTGTCCGGAACTCACGCCCGATGCCGAGCAGTTGCTCGTCGCGTATCCGTGGCCCGGCAATGTCCGCGAGTTGAAGAACCTCGCCGAGCGATTGGTCGTTCGCGAGTGGGAACGACCGATTGCCGCCGACGATCTCCCAACCGAGATTCGCGGCTGGCGTGAGACAACGCCGTCGGTGGCAGGCACAGCGCCCGCCGCCGGACTCGGCCACGAGAACGTGACGGCGAGCCCGCGTCGTCCCGAGCGCAGCTCGAGCACGGCGGACCGTCTCTGGGAGCGTCTGATTGCCGGTGAGAGCTTCTGGACGGTTGTGCATCAGCCGTTCAAGGCGCACGAGCTGACGAGAGACGATCTCGCAGCACTGATCCATCGTGGCCTCGAACATACGCGCGGAAGCTATCGCGCGCTGCTTGGCGTCTTCGGTCTGCCGCCGACCGACTACAAGCGTTTCCACGCGTTCCTCTACCAGCAGAACTGCAACCTGCCGGTCGGGCCCTATCGCACCGCGCGTTCCGCGATGCGTCGTCAAGATCGACCCTCGTCGGCGTACGTCGCCGGCTGATCGACGCACGAGATCACATCACCGCCGAGAGGTGCAGCACGACTGCAGCCTCTCGGTGTGTCATAGCGCGCGGCGAATTCTCGCGATCCCTTCGTCCGGGTCCCACAACTCGAAGTCGTAGGTCAGCGCCTGATCGACGCTCGCATAGAAGCGCAGTGCGAGCTGTTCGTGAACAGGGTGATCGAGATACGACCGCAACGCACTGAGATCGTCGAACTCGAGGATCGCCGCGAACGCATAGTCTGTCGTCATCAGCTGCTCGTAGGGGCGGCCGACCGTCATGCGCGATCCGACTCGCGCCCGGCGAATCGAGGGGATCTCGCGGGTTGCGCGTAACAGCGCATCCGCAAGTCCGTCGCGAGTTTCCTCGGCGAGCTCCGGTCTCAGACGAAACAGCACGACGTGGACAATCATCGCTGGCGTTTGCGTGGCGGCCTGACGGCTCGTGCTCGCGCAGGGCCTGCAGGACCTGATGGTCTCTCGCCGGGGCGCCGTGGCTTGCGCTCTGGGCGTGTCGTCTGACGCTCGCTTCTGCTTGTGAACTTCTGCCGCGGATCGCGGTGTTCGCCGCCAGGTCGCCAATCGCGACTGCGTCTGGCGCGCGCACGCAGCAGGTCCGCCTTCGCGTCCTCCGGCGATGCCCACAGCCGGCCTCGCGCGAACCACTTCATCTCCGCATCGGGATGCTTCTCGCGAATGCGGTTGAAGGTTGGCAACAAGTCTGCGCGCTCGGCCGCGCGAAATGCCGTCGGAAGACCGCCGGCCAGAATCGTCCAGTACGAATAACGCGGTGGCATGAGGACCTCGTGGGACTCAGTCGTGACCGAGGCGTTTCAGCTTCTCGACCAGCGTCGTGCGCTTGATGCGCAACAGCTCCGCGGCCTTGTTGCGATTGCCGCCAGTGCGTTCGAGTGATCGCTGAATCAGGTCGCGCTCGATCGTCGCAAGATACGCCGGCAGATCCAAGCCTGCGTCGGGGAAGTCCACGAACGGTGTCTCCGTCGTCTCCGGCGTCGTCTGCACTTCGACCGGCAAATCGGAGACAGCAATCTCGCGACGGCCTCCGCTCAGTGCGACAGCGCGCTCAATCGCGTTCTCGAGTTGCCGCACGTTGCCGGGCCATTGGTAGGCCATCATTGCACGCATCGCACCTTGTGATACCTGCATCGCTGTACCGGGCGCGAACTTCTCGAGGAAGTGCTTCACCAGTACAGGGATATCGTCCCGCCGATCTCGCAGTGGTGGCAGCTGAATCGGAATGACGTGCAGCCGGTAGTAGAGGTCCTCACGGAACGTCCCCTCCGCGACCATTTTCGCCAACTCGGAATTCGTGGCCGCGATCACACGCACGTCAACTTTGATCGTCTGACTGTCGCCGATGCGCTCGAACTCACGCTCTTGAAGTGCGCGCAACAACTTCATCTGCAGCGCCGTACTCATCGTGCCCACTTCGTCGAGGAACAAGGTGCCTTTATGCGCCTGCTCGAATCGTCCCTGACGCGCGCCCACCGCACCGGTGAACGCGCCGCGTACGTGACCAAACAACTCGGCTTCGAGCAGCGTCTCGGGAATCGCACTGCAGTTGAGCGCGACGAAGCGTTGCGACTTGCGCGCGCTGTTGTGATGAATCGCGCGCGCGACGACTTCTTTGCCAGTGCCAGTCTCGCCAGTGATCAAGATCGTGCTGTTCGATCGCGCAACAGTCTCGAGCAGATGAAAGAGCTTCTGCATCGGACGGCTGTGCCCGAGGATGTTGCCGAATTGATGACGCTCCTCGAGCTGTGACCGCAGGTAGGCGTTTTCAGTGGTCAGCCGCCGCTGCTCCATCGCTTTCTGCAGGACGTGCATCAACTCGTCAAACTGAAACGGCTTGGCAATGAAATCTGAGGCGCCCCGCTTGATGGCGTCAACGGCGTCCTTCACCGTGCCGAAACCTGTAATGACGATGGCGACGATGCCGGGGTAGCGGTCCCGGGCCGCCTCGATAACCCGGGAGCCGTCGATGCCAGGCAGCCGGAGGTCGGTAATGACAATGTCAAACGCGAACTGGTCGAGAAGCTCCAGGGCGCGTTCGCCGCTGTCGGCCTCTACGACCTCGAACCCGCGTTCGGACAGGCGTTCGGCCATCAACCCACGCAGGGTGGCCTCGTCGTCGATAAAGAGAAGATGGGGGGCAGCGCTCATTTGGGGGGGTGCCAATATATTGACACAAGCAGCGCTAAGGATCGGTGGCTACCAGCCGATACAGCTACTTGAGGTCGTCTCGGGGCCCTGTGGCCCCCTTGTGCAAACTTTCTGAGGGCCGTCAGCATGAGGCCCCGTGAGCAAATATGGACCGCCAGACCCTCTCAATCATGAAGGCCTGCGAGGCTGTTGGAGTGAGCCGTCGCACAATCTATAACTGGATTTCCGCTGGCAAGGTCGAATACGTTCGAACCGCCGGCGGGTCCATCCGGATCTTCGCGGATACGCTGTGGCGCGATGCTGCCCCCGCGGCCCGTTCTGAAGAATCCGACGTCAGGACTGCGCCCGGTTCGCACGCGTGAGCCAGCCTTCGCCAGCCGCCGGCCATGAGGCCGACGACTCGCGGCAGGCTCATGACCTTCAGGCGCTCTTTCATCGCCTGAACAACCAGCTCGGGATCGTCCTCGCGCACGCCGAATTATTGGAAGCTAAGGCTTCCGACGCCGTGAATCGCGATCGCGCGTCCCAAATCGTCTCAGGCGCCCTGGCCGCCTTGGGTACTGTTCGTGAGATCCGTCAAAGAACAGAACCCTCGGCGGGGTAATAGATCCACTTCGGTACACCAGACGCCGCCGCTATTCAGGTCTGACCCGTCCGCGCACACCAAGTCAAAACCGTAATCAGAGTGTCAGGATGTTGGCGTGGGATGGCTCGATTCCCGTCAACTTGTTGGCGATTTGCACGGTTTGGCATTTTGAGCAGTGCGCAGAATCTGCGTCAATTGCCCGCTTCAACCTCTGCAAGAACAGCCACTTAGAGGGACCCCGAACACGCGGTTGCACTGCGATTCTCGCGGGTTCCACTTGTTGGTACCGCGGTTGCCTTACTTGGCGCCGGAGGTCACACTCATGCGCCCCCAGAGCCAGAGCAGCTCGGTCAACCCGCGCGTCACAGCCAGTCTTCCGTTCGTCGAGCAGCTTGCCCGTCGCGTTGCAGCCACCATGCCCCACTCAATCGATATTGGGGATCTCGTTCAGGACGGCGTCATCGGTTTGATTGACGCAGCCCACCGCTTCGACGAGGCGCGCGGCATCAAGTTCGAAACGTTCGCCGAACGTCGTATCCGGGGCGCGATGATCGATGCTCTCCGCAAGGATGCCTGGCCACGTGGCGTCCGCCGCCAGCGGCGCGAGCTCGAGGCCGCCCGCGAGGAGCTTCGACGGGAGCTCGGTCACGAGCCATCCCTGGCAGATCTGGCTGCGAAGATTGGGTCGGACGAGAAACGCCTGGGCCGCACGATCGTTCGCATCAACGCGATCGAGTCCACATCACCTCTGGCCAACAACGAAAACCTCGATGAGTCGACGCTGCCGACGGCATTGATTCCCTCAGAGCCGGAACAGCCCGACGAAGCCTACGAGCGGCAGGAAACCAAGGAACGCGTGTCTGCCGCAATCGCGTCCTTGCCACCCCGCGAGCAGAAAGTGATCGGCCTCTATTACTACGGCGAGGCCACGATGAAACAGATCGGCGCTGAGATTGGCGTCAACGAATCGCGGGTCTCGCAGCTTCACGCGCGCGCGATCCGCCGACTGCGAGATGCGCTCGGATCGATGGTCCCTGCGGCCGAAGCGGCCAAGGTGATGCGCAGCGCGATCCTCGAATTCCAGAAGCCGAAAATGGCGAAGGCGACGCTGCACGGCGAGCGCACGGCCAACGAGGCCGCGCAGCACGGCGTGGTGGTCGATTACGCCAGCGCCTCGCGCACGTTGCGCAGCAAGTCTCCGAGCCGGAAAGGCTTGGCGAGCCAGCGGCAGCCGCTTTCCTCGAGAAAGCGCTCGGCGTCTGCTCCGGCCACATCTCCGGTGACGAAGATGACGCGGCGCGCCAGTGTGGGTGTCGCAGCGGCGATCGCGCGGTAGAGCATCATGCCGTCTACGCGCGGCATCTTGAGATCGCAGATCACCACGTCGTAATGATTCTGACGCACGCGGGCCAAGGCTTCCTCGCCATCGCCCGCGTGCTCAACTCGCAAGCCGGCTTCAGTCAACGCTTCGACGACCGCTGTCGCGAGCGCGCGTTCGTCCTCCACCAACAGCACAGACGCACCCTGCACCGCATGATCGACGGCGCCTGCCTGCGCGCGCGGACGCGCGGCGGTCTCGACGCTGCTGACCGGGAATTCCACCGTAAAGGACGCGCCGCCCGTTGGCGGCGAATCCACACGAATGCTTCCGCCATGTTCCTGGACGATCGCGTAAGCGACGGTCAACCCGAGTCCGGTGCCCTTCCCAACTTCTTTGGTCGTGAAGAACGGATCGAAGATTTTGCTCTTCACGTCCGATGGCACGCCCGGCCCATCGTCACTGACCTGCAGGACTACGGCGTTGTGCTCGCCGTCGTGCCACGTCCGCAGGACGAGCGATCCGCGACCGTTGGCCGAAAGCATCGCCTGCTCAGCATTGATAACGAGGTTGAGCAACACCTGCTGAATCTGATGCGGGTCAGCAAACACCGGCGGCAGCCCCGATGCGAGCGCGGTGACGACGTCGATGTTGGTGAGCCGTTGTTCGTACGCGCGGAGCGCCAGCGTCTCGCGCACGACCTGATTGAGATCGATCATCGAACGCGTGGACTGACGCTTGCGCGCAAACGTCAACAGGTTTCGAACAATGCGTGCCGCGCGTTCCGACTCTCCGAGAATGACGTCGACGCCGCGACGTGACGTGTCGTCGAGGTTGCGCTCGGCGAGCCGTTCCGCCCAGCTGAGAATGGTCGCCAGCGGATTGTTCAACTCGTGAGCGACGCCCGAGATCGTCTGGCCCAGGGCGGCCATCTTCTCCGCCTGCAGCAGCTGTTGATAGATGTCGCGGGATTGATCATCGAGCCGGCGTCGCTCGCTGACGTTGCGCATGAGGGCTTCGACCTGTGACACGCCACGCGTTCGTGACGGACCGGCATGAGCCGTGACTTCGACCCAGATGAGGTCGCCATCGAGTCGTCGCAGGCGAAGCAGATAGTCCGTGACCGCGCCCTCTGTCAGCAACCGGCTGATGAACGCGGCGCGCGCAGCGGGGTCCACGAATCGTTCGGCCGCAAACGGCGCGACTCGCTCATGGGGTGTACCCGGCGCATAGCCGAGCATGGTTTTCAGATGTGGATTGACGGCCTGAGTGCGTCCCTCACGCAGCGAATCGGCCGCCAGCGTCCCGATGAAGACGCCTTCGTGAACGGCTTCGAAGAGACGCGCGAACGTGTCTGCGCGGGGCCGATGGGACACGCGTCTGGCTTTCGCCACCACGGCAATTATAGGACTCGCTGTGCAACTGTGTGCGCCGACGTGCGTCAAACGCGGCTGACGATCCGTGCAGTCTTCGATCGGGCGTTGGAAAAGCGTGCAGCCCCCAGGTCTTTGAGCCGATAACCCCGACAATTGGCAGAAATACGCTGGGACTCCGCCTCGTGATCAGGCGCGACCCCCGGCCGACGACAAGTGAGTAAGCGAGGACCCATGCGTGTGATGGGACGCAACGACACCGTTCTGATGATCGGGTTGACCGTTGCGCTGTTTGTGATTTTTTCGGGACCGGTCGCGAATCTGCTGGACTACGTCCGCGAGATCGAGCGAACCCGAGGACTGCAGCTGCTTCCGGCGCTGGTGCTGCTCGCGACGATCTTCAGCTTTCATCAGCTGCGCAAGCGTCAGGAGATTCGCGCCGAATCATTGAGCGTGGCCCGCGCCGCACAGGAAGCCACCGAGCGCGCGGCTGAAATGTCACGACTCGTGGCGTTCGGTCATGCGCTGGCCCGCACGATGGACAGCGATTCAACCGATTCCATTCGCGGGGTGCTCCACGCGCATCTGCCACTGCTGGCTCCTGGTCGTGGTGTGTGGGTGATGACGCGCACACGCGCGGGACACTGGGAGTCGCAGGCGACCGTCGGTGAATCGATGCCTGTCGACCGCGAACGAGCGGCCCGCCGCGCGCTTGGCGAAGCCGATCCCGTCGTCGGCCCATCGCCGACCGAAATCTGCTTCCCGATGATCATCGGCGGCGTTCCGGAAGGCGTGCTCGGTATCGCGCCGGAGCCGACACTCACCGATCATCAGCGCAGCGTGCTGAGTGCGGCGGCTGCGTTGCTCGCCGTGTCGCTCAAGAACTCAGAGCTGTTCCGGGAGGTTCGTGAGAACAGCGTTCGTGACGCTCTCACGGGCTGTTTCAACCGCATGCACGCCCTCGAAGTCCTTGACGCCGAGCTCCGCCGCGCACGCCGTTCGCGACTGCCGCTGTCACTGGTGATGTTCGATCTCGACAACTTCAAGGGCATCAACGACCGTCACGGCCACCTGTGCGGCGACGCGGTGTTGGCCGCCGTCGGCGCGACGATGAAGGCGGAGCTGCGCGGCAGCGACTTGAAATGCCGCTATGGCGGCGACGAGTTCATGGTGATCCTGCCCGATACGCCGCTCATCGGCGCCAAGCAGGTCTCCGAGAACCTGCGTCGGGCGATCGCGGAGCATCCGGTCACCTGGAACGACGGCCAAGTGATGGTGACGGCCAGCTTCGGCATCACGTCGGTCAGCCAGGGCGAGCACGATCCGAT
>Ga0111539_10001079_pt1 | contig 36019 bp, 30 predicted proteins | sample RhiMethybrSRZTD1_FD_79667 | JGI IMG/M metagenome (GOLD analysis project Ga0111539, IMG submission 79667) | Populus rhizosphere microbial communities from Tennessee, USA - Rhizosphere MetaG P. TD hybrid SRZTD1 (version 2) (version 2) | ecosystem: Host-associated > Plants > Roots > Rhizosphere >...
ACCTCGCGGCCGCGCTCGCCGATCAGCGCGATCACTTTCACGTCGGCCACCGTATTGCGACTGATCATCCCGAGCAAAATACTCTTGCCGACGCCCGATCCGGCAAAGATCCCGACTTTTTGGCCGACGCCGCACGTCAGCAAGCCGTTAATGGCACGCACGCCGACATCGAACGGCTGGTTGATCCGGCGACGACGCAAGGGGTTGATAGGATTGGCATACAAAGGATATTGCAGATCGGCCTGGATCGGTCCTCCCCCATCGATCGGTGTGCCCAACCCATCCAGCACGCGGCCCAGCAGGCCCGTGCCGACCGGCACCGACGCTTGACGGCCCGTCATCACCAGACGGCTGGTCGGTCCGATGCCTCGCATTTCTCCCAGCGGCATCAGCAACAGCCGCTCGCCACGAAAACCCACAACCTCGGCCAGCACACGGCCCTCGCCGTCCTCTCGTATGACCTCCCCCATCTCGCCGATGGAGGTTACCGGACCATACCCCTCGATGACGGTGCCGACCGCCTGGGCGACACGGCCATACACAGCCAAGGAATCGACGTTCTCGAGCGCTTGCAATCGTTTCATGGTTCGCGCTTCAATGCCGCTTCAAGACGGGCCATCTGGGCGTCAATGGTTGCATCGATAAATCGTGTCGGGGTTTCCACCCGGCATCCGCCACGCCCGACGCCGGCGTCTCCTTCCAGTTTCAAGACGACCGGTCCTTCGAACAGGGGCAGGAGCGTGTCGCGGATCGCCTCGACGCATGGAAGATCGTCCGGATGGATACGGATCAAGACCTCTCGGCTCTCTCGTACACGTGCCAGCGCTTCACGCACGTGGCTTAACACCAGATCGCGTTTTTCGTCGACGCAGACTTTGACGATTTTCGACGCGATCGCCAACGCGAGGTCGGGAATCTGCTCTTCGGCATCCTTGACCGTTTCCCTGCCGGCCTGTTCAAATTGTTTCACCGCCGCCGTCAAGACCGCTTGAATACGATCATGAAGCACGGCCGTACTTTCCCGAGCTTTCCGTTCCCCGTCGATGAGTCCACGCTGATATTCCGCCATGTCGACAGCCGCTCGGCCTCCACGGTGAGCTTCTCCGGCGCGATAAGACCCGGCTTCCATATCTTCCATCTGAAAACTTTGAAAACGCACGCCGGCGCCGCGCAAGACCGCCTGCTTGAGTAATCCATTTTCATGCCGCAGCCGCTGTATTTCGACAATACGTTTGAGAAGCAACGTGACTTGATCGGGTTCGAACGGCTTGACGAGAATGTCCAACGCGCCGAGCCGCATCGCTTTGACCGCCAGATCGATGGTTCCAAAGCCCGTCATCACAACGCCGATCGTCCTCGCATCGGCTTGCATCACCTGCTCGAGCAACGACAGTCCGTCCATGTCGGGCAATCTAAAATCGGTGAGAAGAATGCTCGCGGGATTCTGTTTGAGTGCTTCGAGCGCGTCACTCGCGCAAGGAACGGCGGTGACTTCAAATCCTTCCGTCTTCACGATCTCGATCAAAAGCGCGCGGATCGTCGCATCGTCCTCCACGATCATAAGATGCGGACGAGGGGTCGAGGATACACCGAGCCATTCCGACGCATGATCGGCGTGCCCTGGCGATGAACCCGCCGAGGCGGACATGGCTGCCTCCAGACGGCTCACACCATTTCCTCCCCGCCACCGCCGATTTCGATGCGCCCTTCTTCTTCCAGCTTTCGGCAGATCTTCAGGATATTTTGTTGAGCTTTTTCGGCCTCGCTTAACTTCACCGGACCGCGGGCTTCCATGTCTTCTTTAAACATCGTCGCCGCGCGGCTCGACATGTTCTTAAGGACTTTCTCCACCACCTCCGGAGCCGCAGCTTTGAGCGCCACCGGCAATTCTTCCTTGCTGACCTCTTTCAGCAGTTCCTGCATGGCACGATCGTCGAGCTTCACCAGATCGTCAAAGACGAACATCAGCGAACGGATCGTCTCCGCTAAGGCGGCATCACGCTCCGTCAGTTTCGTCATAATGGTGGCCTCTGTCGTCTTGTCCAGCCGCGTCATAATTTCCGCCATCATTTTGGCACCGCCGATCGTCATTGCCCGTGGTCCCCCGCTTCCTTTTAATGATTCCTGCAACGAGTCGCTAAGATGCTGCAGGATGTCGGGCTGTACTTCTTCCATCGTGGCCAAGCGCTGGGACACATCGGGCTTTAAATGATCGGGCAGCGCCCCCAAAACCTGCCCGGCCTGCTCCGGGTCTAAATGCGCCAAGACCACCGCCACGGTCTGTGGGTGTTCGATCTTGATCATTTGCGCGACCAGGCGCGGTTCGAGCCACTTCAATGTCTCTAAGCCAGGATAGCTGGCCGACGTGAAGGATTCCATGATGTGCGCGGCTTTCTCATTGCCCAACGCCTTACTTAAAATGGTTTTGATGTATTCCTTGCCCTCAAATCCGATCGTCCCTTGTCCGGCGGCCGTCGTAAATTCCTGCATCACCTCCGTCTCCTGCTCTTTGGTGATGTTGGATAATTCCGCCATGTACACGCCCACTTTTCGAATATCTCTCGGCTCGAGGTGCCGCATGACTTCTGCCGCCGCGTCTTCACCGATCGCACGAAGCAGAATCGCCGCTTTTTCCTCTCCACTTAACTTAGTCGGCATGGCCCATCACAATTAGGTTGCAGACTTGAGCCACTGTTTCACAACCAAAGCGGTCGATTCGGGATCGCTTCGAGCCATATCGAGCACCTTCGTCTGCTGTAGCGCGACCGCCGCATCGGACTCTCCCTGAGACACGACATTGGCCGTCGCACCGGACAGCCTTGGCGCAGGTGATGCGCCGGGCGCGGGAGCGGTCAAGACGGCAACCAACGGCCGCACGACGAACAAGAGGATGAGGAGGAACAGGACGGCGCCAACCCCGTATCGGATGTAGGGCGCATAGGTCTTCAGCGGACTGGGAGTCTCTTCAGCCGAGGTCCCGCCGGAGGCAGCGGAGACGTCGGCATCGAGCCCAAACTGGACATTGACGACTTCGACTTGATCCTGTCGATCGGCCGAATATCCCATCGCCTTCTTGACGATTTCTTCGATTTGTTTCATTTCGGTTTCGGTGCGCGGCACATATTTGCGCGCTTCTGCGCTGTTCGCCTGTGAGCCGTCTTTGGCCGCCTCATAATTGCCGTCGACCAGCACCGCCACCGACAACTGTTTGATCGTCCCGGTCGGCTCGATAATTTTGGCAACGGTCCGGCTGATCTCGTAATTGATGACTTCATTCTTGTTCGCCGTGTTGGTGCTGCTCGTTTGGGACGGCTCCTGCGGCGTGCCCGGCGGCACATTCGACGCTACACCGGGAACCCCGCCAGACACGCCGTTCGTGCCGTTGGCCTTCTCCTGTGTCCGCTGCTCGCTTCTCGCAACCTGTCCGTTCGGATCGTACCGCTCCTCGGTCATCTCCACTTGGCGCAGGTCAAGAACGCTGGAGACACGCACCACTGCCTTATTATTGCCGACAATCCGCTCCAACATGGTTTGAATGCGTGTTTCGATATCCTTCTCGAGCGTGCGCTGATAATCGAGTTGCGAGCCGGTCAGACGACTTGACCCGTCGCCACCCCCACCACCGTCGGACATTAATCGGCCGTTGCCGTCCACGACCGTCACGTCCCGTGTTTGCAACCCTTCCACGCTGCTGGCCACCAAATGGACGATGCCCTGGATCTGCGTCCGGCTGAGAGGATTGCTGCCGCGCAGGGAGAGGACCACGGAGGCGCGTGGTCGATCGTGATCGGTTGCGAATAATCGCCGCTCCGGCACGGCGAGGTGCACGCGCGCACGGGCCACATCGGGCATTTGCGCGATCGTCCTGGCGAGCTCGCCTTGGAGCGCGCGACGGTAGTTCAATTTCTGAACGAACTCGGACATGCCCAGCGACGACCGATCGAAAATTTCGAAGCCCACGCCGCCCCCGTGCGGGAGGCCTTGGCCAGCCAGTTGTAGGCGCAAGTCGTGAACCTGAGCGCTCGGCACGAGCAGGGACGTGCCGCCCAAGCCCACTTCGTAGGGCACTTTGCCTTCTTTTAATTTTTCAACAATGGCTCCGGCATCCTCGGGCGCGAGATTCGCGAAGAGCACCTGCATCTCCGGCTGTTGAGTCCACATGGTCGCGGCGACCAGTCCGGCGATTCCGGCCGCCAGCGCGATGAGAATGCCCAAACGCTTGCCGATCGGGAGACTCGAGAATTTTGTCAGCATGGGTGCGCTATACCTGGATGTGAAGGTTGCGGCTCTTCAATGTCATTCAGACCGGCGGCTCGATGTCCTGATGCGCCGACGATCACATTTGCATCCGCTGAATGTCTTCGTAGGCCGACACCAGCTTATTGCGTATCTGCATCATCAATTGAAAGGAGACATCGGCTTTTTGCAGCGCCATCATCATCTGGTGCACATTCTCGCTTTCGCCGGTGACGAACTTATCGACCGCCTGACTGGCGTCGAGCTGGACTTCGTTGACCTGGGCGATTGCATCTTTCAGCGACCCTAAAAACGATCCGCCCGAATGTCCGCCCGCTCCTACCGTCGAAGCGGCGCCCCCAAGATCGCCTATACCCGAGAGTCCCGCAGACTTGATAGTCATATCATCCATGGCAGCACTCCTATGATCGACCGATCTCCAACGCGTGACTCCACATCGCACGAGTCGCGCCGATGGCCTGTACATTGGCTTCGTACGCCCGCGATGCCGAAATCATATTGACCATTTCTTCCATGACATTCACGTTCGGCATGATCACGTATCCCTTGGCGTCGGCATCCGGATGCTTGGGATCGTACACAGCCTGTCCGGGTTTATGATCCGCCACGACCCTGGCCACCTTTACCCCTTCCAGACTGGGCCCATCCATTCTCATCGACGACACCCGTAACGCCCGCTGAAACGGGGATGCAACCGGTGTCGACTGAAACACGACGTCGCGCCGTCGATAAGGTCCGCCTTCCTGGGAGTGCGTCGATTGCGCATTGGCGAGATTGCTGGCGATGACGTTTAACCGCCTCCGTTGCGCATCCAAGGCCGAAACCGATATCGCGACGCTATCGGTAATATCCATGCTGCTTCCCTCCTCCTATCCGATCGGAACGATATCTTTCTTATCGCGCGTCACGAATCGCGCTGAGCAATTGCCGAAGCCGCATCGCGGTCACGGTGGCCGCGGTGTTGTAATGCATAGCATTGTCCGTAAGTTTGGCCATTTCGGTATCGAGGCTGACCGAGTTCGCATCGAGCGGAAGGTCCGCCGCCGGCACCTCCGTAATTCGTCCGCGAGCGTGCACTCCTCCCATAGGCATGATGTGGCCCTGATGGGTCACCCGCACGGGAACGGCAGAGCCGCCATGCGCCGCTTGTGACAAGGCGTCCTTAAATTGGAATTCTTTCGCCCGATAGCCCGGCGTTTCTTCATTCGCGACATTGGAGGCAATGATGCGTTGGCGCGTGCCCCTCAAATCCATAGCCCGTTCCAACAACCCTATGGTCCGATCGAAAATCGTCATCGATCACGCCTCCCCTTCCATGCATAAACCGCCTATCCGGCAAATCTTGCCGACCATGTTTCGACACGGCCTGGCGCTTGTTGGACCTAGCATCCGGCTTTTGGCGACGAAGCCGGCATGGGCGGCGGATGGGCCAATTGCCGGTATTCACGCAACTTATTCCGCAATGTCCGAATGCTGATACCCAGCGCTTTCGCGGCATGCGTCCGGTTGCCTTTCACACGTTCCAATGTCTGCATAATCAAATCCCGTTCCATCTCCCAGAGCGATCCGCTGGCCGGGGCAACATTCGAGGACATGGACAGCGAGTGTATCGGACTGCCGGCCGGCGACGACTCGTCCACCATGACATGCTCGGGACCGATGGCCTCTCCGCCCGAAAGCAAGACGGCCCGCTCGACGGCATTTTCAAGTTCTCGGACGTTCCCCTTCCAAGCGCGTCCCAGAAGAACGGTCAGGGCAGCCTCAGTAATTTTTGGGACCCCCAGGCCATTTCGTACTGCGGTGGCACGTACGAAGTGGCGCGCCAAGACCGGGATATCGCTGGCGCGTTCGCGCAGCGGCGGAAGCGTAATGGGGAACACATTCAGCCGATAGTAGAGGTCTTCGCGAAACCGTCCCTGTTCGACTTCCTGCCGGAGCGACCGGTTGGTTGTGGCGATCACGCGAATGTTGATCTGAATCGGTTCACGCCCGCCGATGCGATCCACTTCACGTTCCTGCAAGACCCGCAACAGCTTCGCCTGCAAACCCAGATTCATTTCACTGATCTCATCCAGCAAAATCGTGCCCTGGTGGGCCATTTCGAACTTGCCTTGTTTTCTCACAAGCGCGCCGGTAAAGGCACCGCGCTCATGGCCGAACAATTCGCTTTCGAGCAGCCCATCCGGCAGCGCGGCGCAATTGACGGCGATGAACGGCCGGTGCCCTCGCGGACTGCGGCTATGGATAAAGCGTGCCAATAACTCTTTGCCCGTTCCGCTCTCTCCTTGAACCAAGACCGTGGCTTGACTCATCGCCACACCTTCCGCCAAGGCCAGCACTCTCGTCATTGCGGGGTCCTCGCCCAGCATGGTCCGGCTGAACGACGGCACAGTCTCCATGCCGGTGTCCTCGCAGGAACCGGCCTCAAGCTGGACGAGCACCTGCTCGAGTTGTTCGGTGGCAAACGGTTTCAAGAGATAATCGATGGCGCCGCACTTCATCGCCTCAACGGCGGTTTCGACCGTCCCGTACGCCGTCATTACGACGACGTGCGTGTTCGGACAGCGCTTTTTCACTTCTTTGACGACTTCGAGCCCGCCAGAGCGGGGCATCTTCAGATCGGTCAGGACCAGCCAAGGCTTCGAGGTCGCAATCCGTTCGATCGCTTCTTGCCCATTGGCCGCTTGGTCGACGGCGTAGCCGTTCCGCCGAAGGGATTCGGTCAGCGCCAGCCGCATCGACGGCTCGTCGTCCACGACCAACACGCTGCGCGCTTCCGAGACAGTGCTGTCAGGCGATCCGTTGGACAAGACGGCGTTCATGATCCCTCCTCATCTCTCAATCAGCCCTTCGCCGCGAGCGCAGATAAGGCGCACGACGAATCCAAAATGTGTTCGGCCGGCAACACGATCGTAACGGTGCTGCCGTGACCGAGGCGGCTTTCGATCTCGACGCGGCCCTGGTGCGCCTCAACGATAGCGTGGACGATGGCCAAACCCAGTCCGGTTCCTTCATCACGCGTCGTAAAAAATGGATCGAACACGCGGGAGACGTGTGCCGGATCGATGCCCGGACCCGTATCGGACACGGCAATCCTGAGCGGAGACGGTTCGTCTGCGCTAACAGCCTCTCGACCGGCGCGAATCGTCAGCACACCCCCAATCTGCATTGCCTGCGCCGCATTCACGCACACGTTCAAGAGAGCTTGTTTTAATTGGCCGGCATCGCACCACACGGTACTCGAATTCGGTTCGATGTCCAGGTGAGTCTCGATATGGCGTTTGGAGATTTCATGCGCGGCCAGCATCAACACTTCTTCCAGGAGGGGCCGTAGTACATGGCGGTCGGCCCGCGAGCAATCGGGCTTGGTATACGTCAACAGGTTCGCCAACAGTCGATCCATCGCCTGGACGGCCACAGAAATGTGTTCGGCATATTGGCGCTTGGCGGGATCGTGGGCCAGATCTTTTCGAAGCATGGACGCAAATAACTCGACGCTGCCGAGGGGATTGCGTATTTCATGGGCAATGCGCCCCACCATTTCACCCATGGCCGCCAGCCTGTCCCGGCGCTGGACACGCTCTTCCAATCGGCGGACATCGGAAATATCTTGCAGGAGCACCAGGTCACCCGTAGGTTGGCCGGAAGCGTCGCGCAACACCGTCCGAAGCAGCGCCAACAATGCGCCTGTCGGCGACACGATCGGATAGCATCCGGTCGCTAAGTGGCGTTCGTTTAAAAATCGCGCGAGCACATGCCCCAGCATACGGTCGCGCGTGATGCCCAGCAGCGTTTCCGCCGCCTGGTTGCAGCGGATGATGACGCCATCGACACCCGCAACAATGACGCCCGTCGTCAGAGATTCCAGAATGGCCGTCAAATGCGCTTTGATTTCTTCATTGTCTTTCAGATTGACCCGTAACGCTTCATTGCTGGCTGCGAGTTCCAGGTCCAGGCGCTCGACGCGGGCCATCAACATCCGATACGCTTCCTGCAACGTCCCCGCTGCATGATCGAAACTGCGAAACGCATCTTGCAGGAGATCGAAATTCTGACCGTTGGCTTGCCCTTGTGTCATTATCACCCTCCCGCCTTCTTTTTCGTCTCAGGAAGATCCGCCAGCAGGGCGGCTGAAATACGAGCCACGAGATCGTCCGTCGCCATCGACTGTACTTCATGCAGCAACGTGCGAGCCTCGTCATAGCGTTTCTGAGTGCGGCGCACCTTGGCCAATTGCAAACGCGCCCATTCGCCATCGGAAGAAGACATCGAGCCTTGGATCGCCCGCGCATACTGCTCGGCGGCGCGACCGTACTCCTGCGCCAGGTACAACTGATCCGCATATTGCAACGATCCGCCGCGAACACTATCGCCTTTCACCGGCAACGCATGCGCGAGGGTATCGAGCGCTTGGCGAGATTGGCGGGACTCGGCTTGTGCTCTGGCAAGAAGCAGGCGTATACGCTGCCGCTCCAATATGGGGTGAGAGGCCTCATGGCGCAACCACAGCCGACATATTCGCATGACCCCACTCCAGTCTCCTTGCTGCTGAAGCGTCTCGGCGAGGGTTTCCAAGACCGTTGGTTTGGTGGGGCTCGCAGGAAACTGCAACAGAAAGCGCTCGAACACGCGTCGGGCCGCCGGAAAATCCCGTTGATCAAGATAGGTGCGCCCGAGTCCGACCATCGCTCGTTCGCGCAAAGCAGGCGGCGACGACGGCTTGACCAGCGCGTGATAGAGCTTGACGGCCTGCGGAAAAAATCCCATGCGGTAATGAGCTTCGGCGATCTGTAGCAGCAAGGGCTGGGCGGCATAGATCTCCGCGCCGAATGCTCCGTGACGGTAGAACAGATTGACCGCCGTCAAATCGTCATGCATGTTGAGCGCCGATTCCATCCATGGTCGCAAAAGCTGAACCAAACGACCGCCGCCGGTCGCCGGCCAAGGATCATCGGCCACCTGCCCTTTTCGATCGCTCAGCCTTCGATACACCTCTACCGCTTCAAGGCGTCGATCCAGCGATTCGAAATGTTCGCCAAGGTGAAACAACGCTTCGCTGCCCAATTTGGTACCGGCATAGGTCTGGGCGGTCTGTTCGAACATCACCTCTTGTTCATGCGAGTCGGATTCGGCCGAACGACGGCCTTCGAACAGCGCTTCGATTCCCAATTGGGGCCCGGGCTTCGGTTCTTGAGCGCGCGATTCTTTATCCAATTCGGCCAGCCGCATTCTCGCCATCGCCTCTTGCGGGCTGCCGGCATACTGGTGGATGACGGCTGCGTAGAGAGTCTTCGCACGATCCGTTCGAGAGACCTGCCGCCAACTGTCCCCGATCTGAATCAACACCGATGAGGCTTCGGGACGGGTGGGGTAGAGATTATAGAATTTCTCCAGCAATCCACGGGCTTCCGGCTCCTTGTTCAGATGGCTTTTGACATCTGCAAGGTAAATGAGCATCTGTGGTTGCAGATTGATTTCCGCCGGCCATTGCCGCATGCCCGACTCATACACCGACTGCGCAGGCTCCCATTGTTGTTGCCGATATAGGGATTCCGCCAATCCAAAAGACGCCGCCATCGTCAGGCGCGTGTCGTCGGTGCGCGTTCTCACCTGCTCGAATGCATGCTGCGCCTCTTTCCATTGCGAGCTGTCCAACAGCACCAATCCCAATCCGACCAACGCTCGGGCCGATTCCTTCGGAGCCTGAGCCAATACTTGTTCGTACACCGCTTTCGCTTCGACAAGCCAATGCCCTTGGGCATAGAGATCGCCCATGCGCCAGCGTGCACGCGCCGTATTGCTTGAAGACGGATCATCACGGATTAAGACGCTATAGGCCTCGATCGCCAGTCGTCTATGTCGGTCGGTCCCTTTTTTCGCGATGAGATCCGCAAGAAACGCGCGCGAGGCCATGATCAGCGGACTGGATGGATAATTCTTCAGCAGAGCGGTGAACATGTGCTCGGCCTCTCGATAGTGCTCGTGCTGGGTCGCGGTGACCCCTTCGAGAAATAACGTCTTGTCTGGGCCATCGGGAACATTCGTATAACGGGGACCGTCATCGGGAAGGATAAATCCGTGCAGTTCGTCCGCCTGCACCTGTGCAGACATGAAGAAAAGCGGAACGAGAACAAGACACGCGGACATGGGCACACGTCTTCGCATGACGACAGGGGACAGCAAGTCCTATGCCCTTGCCCGTCATCCATTGAAGTTACAAAACTCTGCGATTTTACAGGAGACGCGGTTCGGCGCTCCAATAGTGTGCGTAGAAGGTGTCAATGAAACGACTGCGGGATGGCGAGTCAGTCAATTCCTTGACGAGTACGGAGGCCGGGGACGTGCGGGAGAAGAATGGACGGCGGCGTGGATTAGGAAGAATAGAGTTCGCCTTGAACCTTTGGATCCAAACCTTTTCGCTTCAATTTTTCAACGAGCGTCGTTCGATTCACATGAAGTAGCTGCGCGGCCTTGCTGGTCACACCATTGGCACGGCGCATCGCGTCGACGATGAGCCGGTTTTCATGCCGTTCAAGTTCCTTGACCAGATCGATCTCGCTTCCGTTCAGACTGAGGGGCTCCTCAAGACGCGCGATGGGCTGGGGAATCGCCCGCAACACCTTCTCCGGTAGGTCGCCCATCACAATGGTTCCGCTCTTCTTCAGCACGACCAATCGTTCGATAAGATTTTCCAACTCCCGGATATTCCCAGGCCAATGATAGTGCAACACATACTCCAGGGCGTCCGGATGCACGCCGCGAACGGATGCATTCTTTAAGGCGTTGAACCGCGCAATGAAATGCTCGATGAGCAATGGAATATCGCTTCGACGTTCCCGAAGCGGAGGAATGGTTACGGGAATGACGTTCAAGCGGTAAAACAAATCCTTTCGGAAACGCTTTTCTTGGACGGCCACTTCCAGATCCTGATTGGTGGCGGCAAGAATACGTACATCGACCCCGATGGTTTTCGTCCCGCCTACCCGTTCGAAGCAGCGTTCTTGAAGGACGCGCAAGAGCTTCACCTGGAGCGCCAAACTCATCTCTCCGACTTCATCTAAGAAAATCGTTCCGCCATGGGCCAATTCAAATCGCCCCATACGGGCGTTCAACGCTCCGGTAAAGGCACCCTTTTCATGGCCGAACAATTCGGACTCCAGAAGATTCTCCGGGATGGCACCGCAGTTGACTGGAACCAAGGGCTGGTCTCGGCGGTCACTATTATAGTGAATCGTTCGGGCGATCAATTCCTTGCCGGTGCCGCTTTCACCGAGAATCAAGATGGTGCTATCGCTATCGGCGACTTTATCGACAAACTCTAAGAGCTCTCGCATGGAATCGCTGGCGCCGATCAAATGTTCTGTTCGGTACTGGTCCCGGACGGTTTTTCGCAGCAATACATTTTCTTGTCGGAGCCGTTGGAATTCCACCGCCTTCCCGACCACAATCGACACAGCATCGGCATCGAACGGCTTGGTAATAAAATCGAATGCGCCGGCCTTCATGGCTTTGACTGCCGAGTCGATGGTGCCATAGCCCGTCATGACGATGCCGACGATCTTCGCATCCAGTTGGCCGACTCGTTCCAATACGTGCAGGCCATCCATCCCCGGCAACCGCAGGTCGGCGATGACCAGATGCACGACGGTGTCCTTCACCGTCTGAATAGCCGACGGCCCATCGGCGGCCACCGTGACCTGATAGCCTTCCTGCGTCAAGAGTTCCTGCAGGATCTCTCGAACGCCATGGTCATCGTCGACGACTACAATATGTGGCTCGGCCATGACTTATGTGTTCCGATGAAACCGGAGAAGACGCGCCATAAGCAATGTTACTGTGCTTGTCCAAAAACAGGTAGGGCTGGACGAAGAGAGCGAAGAGACTTTCAGCCTTACATCATTAGGGCCGAATGACAGCTCTGAGTGCCTTCAAAGGGTGAAGCCATTTTTTAGATCTGCGTGTCGTCACTCTCGACCTCGACCCGGGCGAGGTATACAGACAACGCAGTGACACAGGCGCGGATGCTAGGAGCATCCTGCTGCTTTGCCGCATCCTCGATCCCATGACCGATGTCCGTGATGGCATCGAATCCGTATCCTCCACCCGAGCCTTTCATGCTATGGCCGAGTACACGGGCGGTTTCGAAATCCCCTTGATCGACCGCTTGCAATACTAACGTGACATCCTTGCGACGATTCTCAAGAAACCCGGGCACAAGCGCCGCAATCTCGGCATCGACCCGAATACGAATCGGCTGCTTCGGGTCGCACTCGGTATTCATCGTGGCACCTCATGTCTGGCATATTCCGACACGGCGGAGAGCAAGGTGGTTTTTTTAATGGGTTTGGTGAGATGGGCCGTACAGCCCGCCGCCTTGCTTGTCTCAACATCCTCCTGGCGCGCATGGGCGGTTAAGGCGATGATCGGCACGGGAGGACAGCCGCGCGTACGTTCCCATTCTCTAATGGCCTTAGTCGCCGTATAGCCGTCCATGACCGGCATCTGCACATCCATTAAGACCAGATCGAATGATTGAGTCTGGCACTTTTCGAATGCCAAGGCGCCGTTTTCAGCAACCTCGATCACATGCGGCGTACGTTTCAAATACGCTAGGATGAGCGTTCGATTATCCAGAGAATCTTCCGCCAACAAAATGCGCAACGGCGGCTGTAGATCGGAAGGCTCCGCCGAATCACCGGAAGGAACCTTCCGCAGCGACGTCTTCTCCAGCACGGAGCGCACAATATGAAGCAAATCTTTATGCTGAACGGGCTTGAAGAGATATCCTCCAAGGCCGAGATCGTGGCAGCGCGTGATGTCTCCGCTTCGACCGTTCGCCGGTAGCAACATGATAATCTGCCCCGGCCGTTGCATCACCGCAGATAAAGATTCAGCAATTTGGAAACCGCCCGCACCCGCAACGCGCGCGCTCAGAAAGACCACATCAAACGGTCGATCCCCGCGTTGAATGCGCGTCATCTCTTCGACGACCGTCTCCACAGCAGTCAGTTCCGTCACCGCAACGCCACACTCTGCCAGGCACGTGCGTATGACCGACGAGTTGGACGCATCCTCGTCCAGCACCGCAACCCGCAGACCTTGCACAATCGCCCGCAGCGTATCGTCCCCCATGGTCTTCTGCACTTGAAGCGCGAACCGCGCCGTAAAAAAGAAGGTGCTTCCGTGATTGACCCGACTCTCGATGCCCATTGTGCCGCCCATGAGATTCGCCAGCCGTTTCGCAATGGCTAAGCCGAGACCGCTGCCCCCGTATTTGCGCGTCGTTGAGGAATCAGCTTGGGCAAAACTTTCAAAAATAACCTCGTGCTTGTCGGCTGGGATCCCGATTCCGGTATCGCGTACCGACAATCGCAACACACAATCGGCGGCCGTCATCGCAGACGAACCGGGAGCGATCAGGGAGTCCGCCGTTGTGTTCTCCGAGTTGACCTGGACCTCGATTTCTCCCTGGTCGGTAAACTTCACGGCGTTCCCCAGCAGATTGATCAAAATCTGTCGCACTCGATGCGGATCCCCCACGAGCGTGGCCGGCACGTCGGCGCCGATCTGGTATCCGATCTTGATGCCCTTGTCTTGCGCACGCTGCCGAAACAGATCCACCGACGTCGAGAGCAGCTCGTGGATATTGAACGGCACGGCCTCCAGAGTAAATTGTCCGGCTTCCACCTTGGAAAGATCCAAGATGTCGTTGATGAGAATCAGCAAGGCCGAACCTGCCCGCCGAATAGTGTCCAGATAATCGCATTGCGCGGGGCTGAGCGCGGTCTCGGCCAACAGATCGGCCATGCCTAAAATCGAATTCATCGGCGTACGAATCTCGTGACTCATATTCGCGAGAAACTCGCTCTTCGCGCGATTGGCCGCCTCCGCCGACTCTTTGGCCTCCCGCAATTCCGCAGACGCGCGGCTCGCGCGCAGCATATACCGCACGCGATGGCCGAGGACGACGGCATTTACGGGTTTTGTGACAAAATCAGTGGCCCCGGCTTCATAGGCGCGTGTGATGGAATCGAAATCTTCCAGCCCGGTGACCATAATGACCGGCGTGCGATCTCCGTCTGGCAAGCTGCGAAGCCGACGGCACGCTTCGAACCCGTCCATCACGGGCATCATCACATCCATCAGGATAATATCCGGCCTTGTCTGTTCGTACGTCGACAAGGCTTGCGCGCCATTTTCCGCCTCATCCACAAGAAGACCGCTTTGCTCGAGCGCCTCCCTGGCCAGAATTCTCAGGACCGGATCATCATCGACGAGCAACGCACGCAGCGGCATAGACTCTTTTGGTCGGTCGCTCACGTTCACGTCTTCACCTGATTTAGTTCGTCCTTCAAGATGTCCTGCACCAATTTGTATTCTGCCTGGAATTTCCGCCAGACTGCGGACACCCCTTCCAACGCGTTGGTACGCCCCATAGTTTCCATGTCTTTGCATAGGGCGGCGAGTCGGAGCGCTCCTACCGTGGCGCTACTGGACTTGAGACTATGGGCCGTGTGGTGTAAGGCCTCCGCATCCCGTTGAGGAACCGCCTCGCGCATGGCATCGATCAATCGCCGGCTCGAAGTTAGGTACTTATCGATGACTTTGCACAACATGTCGGGCTGGCCGGGACGTTGGAGAGATCGAATGCTGTCCCAGGCGCGAGGGTCAATGCTTGGAACCTCTTCATAGATTCCATCCGTCATGTCATCCTCTGTACACTGGGCGGCAGTCTTGCCTGCGCCATTCGCATTGAGACATGAGCCGTTCGATTCGCTTTTACAAACCGCGTTCCCTGCGTTTTCACAAGAGGTCGTGTCGTGACTTATCGGAGCATGGTCGGTCATTTCGTTCAGCGCGCGCGGTGTGCACCACCGCAATAAGGTCGTCCGCAACTGCTCCTGAGCAAACGGCTTGGATAAATAATCGTCCATCCCGGCCCCAAGGCAGCGTTCCCGATCACCCGTGATGGCGTGAGCGGTTAATGCAACAATAGGGATATGGCGCGTAAAATTCGGAGAGTTTGCAGTGTGTGGGCCGGCCGTTTCCAGTTCTCGAATGCACCGCGTCGCCTCAAAGCCATCCATCTCAGGCATCTGGCAATCCATCAGCACCACATCGTAGGCTTTTCTCGCCAGCGCTTCGAGCGCGTCTCGTCCATTCGAGACTACATCCGCATGGCACCCCAGTGCTTCCAGCATGCCCAAGGCCACTTCCTGATTGACCGGATTATCCTCCGCCAGCAAGATCCGGCTTTCCGCGAGCGCTTGCACGTCCTCCTCACGAGGCTCGACATGACGCAACGCGGCTTGTTCTTCAGGCGTGCCGCCCATCACGGTCGCCAAACAATCGTACAGTCGGGATTGTCGAAACGGTTTGGCGAGACAAGCGTGAAATCCTGCCTTCTGAAAGGCCTCTGCATCTTCCGTTCGCGTGATGGCGCTCAGCATGATGAGGCGGACGCCGACCAATTCCGTGCGCTGTTGCATTTCTCGGGCGAACGATAAGGCGTCCATATCGGCCAACTGCGAATCGACAATCGCCAGATCGTACGGCGTGCCGCGTGCCGTCTTGTGCTGCAAGAACGCGAGCGCCTCCGCCCCGGATTCGGCGGCGCCATGATGCATACGCCAGGCGTTCAGTTGATGCTCCAGAATCGACCGCGTGGTGGGATTGCTGTCCACGACCAATACCCGTAACCCTTCCATGTCATACCGGCGGCTGTTGGTGGGGGAAGTCATGCCCTCACAGACTTCGAATTGGGCCGTGAAGGAAAACGTCGAGCCTTGGTCGGCCACGCTCTGAACGGCGACCGTCCCATTCATCATCTCCACCAACTGCTTGACAATCGCGAGGCCTAATCCCGTACCGCCATACTTTCTCGTTGTGGAACCATCGGCTTGCGCAAACGGCTCGAACACGTGCGGCTGGGCATTCGCCGAGATCCCGATGCCCGTATCTGTCACGGATAAACGCAAGCGGCACTGAGGAGCCGAGGGATGCGATTCCGATGAGCAGCCGTTGTCCTGAGCGGCGACCGAGAGAGCCTCCGACGTCGCGTCAAGCTTGACCCGCACGATCACCTCTCCACGCTCCGTAAACTTGATCGCATTGCCGATGAGGTTGATCAGAATCTGTCGCAGCCGTCCTGGGTCGCCTTTCAAAATAGCGGGAACGCGCTGATCGATCTCGCACGCCAAGGTCAAGCCTTTGGCTTGCGCGCGCTCCGCCACGAGATCGATCACTTCTTCCACTGTTTCATACACGTCGAATTCGGCCCGTTCGAGCGCCAGCTTGCCGGCTTCCACTTTCGCAAAATCTAAAATTTCGTTCACGATGCGCAGGAGATTTTGCCCCGATTGGCGCACGGTCTCGGCAAACCGGCGTTGCTTCGAGTTCAAGGTCGTCGCCAACATAAGATCGGTCATGCCCAACACGCCGTTCATCGGTGTCCTGATCTCGTGGCTCATATTGGCGAGAAATTGGGACTTCGCACGATTGGCCGCTTCAGCCGACTCTTTGGCGTTGCGAAGTTCCTCTTCGGCCTGCTTGCGCTCGCTGATGTCTTGCACAAAGGCGTTGAACTCATAGCCCGACTTCGTTTTCAACGGGCTAATGGCAAGTTCGATAGGAAATTCTGTTCCATCGCGGCGAATGGCGGTAATCTCAATCCGTTTGTTGAGCACCGGGCCTTCACCCGTCCGTAGGAAATGCGCGAGTCCCCGACGGTGCGCTTCCCTGTTTTGAAAGGGAATGATCATTTCCGCCAGATCCCTGCCGGCCGCTTCATCGTGAGTCCAACCGAAAATGATTTCCGCGCGTCGGTTCCAATCGAGGATATGTCCGTGTTCATCCATGCCGATGACGGCATCGAGCGCCGTATCGATGATGCTGCGGATACGTTCTTCGCTTTTCCGCAGAGCCAGCTCGGCTTGTAACCGCTCCGTGGCCTCTAACGCCAGGGAGACCAGATTAGCCATGGAATTTGCAAATTGTTGCTCCTCCAATGTCCACTCGTGAATCGTCCCGACGTGCTCATGACAGATGACCCCCACCATTCGCCCCCCGCTTTGAATGGGAGCATCCAACAGCGAGGCGATGCTAAGAGGCATGAGATAGCCGGCGGTGAATTCGGAGGTCCGTGCGTCGTGCTGCGCATCATGCGCCGCAATGACGCGCTCGGCATTGAGTTCCTGAAAATATGCGGGGTATTGGGACGCGGCCAACTCGACTCCCTTCGAATGGTGATTGGCGCTTCGCTCGAAGAGGTCATAACATTGAAGAGCGGTTTTGTTCTCGTTGAACAGCCAGACGCTGACCCGTTCGACTTCCAAGGTGTGTGCAGCGGCCTCGGTGGCTTCTCGTAAGGCTTCCTCAAATACGCCGCCATGGATATTCGTACTTTTGGTGAGGCGCCAGAGAGCCGCCTGCTGCTTACGCAAAAAGGATTCGCTCTCGGTCCCGGCTCTACCGCTCAACGACGACGCGAGACTCTTCGGCAGGTAGTTGAACACCAGGACACCGATGAGGCTCCCACATAGCAGGAGAACGAGGATTTGGAAGACGCGGGTGAAATCCGTTCCCGAGTCACTAACGATAGCGGCCAGAGATCCACACAGCGCGATCAGGACCACGGTCATGAGCAGAATCGTCCATCTCTCGCGAGAGGATCGCCGTCCGGCCGACTGCATCGTGAGGGTTGATATCGTGCGCGTCGGCACTCAGCTCCACCTAAGGTGTCTATGGAATCCCACAGGGAAGTATCGGCAGTGAGGCCTGATTTCTTTAGAACGAAGCGGGAGAACGGCGTGAGAGTCCGATGCAGGACATTACTTGGGCGTGGCTAAAAATGAACAGTTGTCAGCAGGCGGAATCGAGCATGTCGCGTATTTTCTGCTCCAGTATTTCAGGGGCAAAGGGCTTGGGAAGAAAGGCCATGCCTTGCTGGGACAGGATCTGAGGCAGCACAGCGTCATCCATATAGCCAGACATGAAGAGCACTTTCATGCGGGGATACCGACCGTGAAGCTGTTGAGCGAGCTGGCGCCCGCCGAGATGCGGCATAACGACATCCGTCAGCAGGAGATCGATAGGGCCTTGATGACGAGTGGACAGCGCGAGCGCGTCCTCCCCATGTGTGGCTTCGAGCACGCGATAGCCGTTGAAACAAAGCACTTCATGAATAATGCCGCGCACGACGGAATCGTCTTCGACGAGTAAAATCGTTTTGGGCATCTCGGTCGGCACGTCGCCTGCTTTCGAAGCCGACAACAATTTTCCGGCGTTATCCAACGTGGGAAAAAAGAGCGTGAATGTCGCCCCCTTACCGACGACACTATCGACCTCGATACTCCCGCCGCTTTGCTGAACGATCCCGTAAACGGTGGAAAGTCCCAATCCTGTTCCCTTCCCGAGCTCTTTGGTTGTAAAGAACGGCTCGAAAATCCGACTCATTGTCTGCTCATCCATCCCGACGCCGGTATCCTGCACGCACAATCGCACGTATACGCCGGGCGGCATGCCGCGATGGGCGACGGCCGCCTCATCCAATACTATGGTCATCGCATCGATGGTCAGCATGCCGCCGTTGGGCATGGCGTCGCGGGCATTGATGGATAAATTCAACACGATTTGTTCGAGTTGCGTGGGGTCCACACGCACATGCGTCGAGGCGGCTTCGGACTGAATCCGGAGGATGATATCCTCGCCGATCAACGAACGAAGCATATTCTCCATCTTGAGCAAGGCTTGACCAATGTCGAGCATCCGTGGTTGCAACACTTGGTTGCGACTGAAGGTGAGCAATTGATTCGTCAAAGCCGCACAGCGCTTGCAGGATTGCTTGATTTCCTCGGCATGGCGACGCAACGGGCTGTCGGGAGGGAGGTGGCGGAGGAGCAGATCGCCGTGGCCTGAAATGCCGGTCAACATATTGTTGAAGTCATGCGCAACACCACCTGCCAATCGGCCGACGGCTTCCATCTTCAACGCTTGTTGCAGCTGCGCCTCCATCTTTCTAGAATCGGTGATGTCTCTCGCCACCATCAGAACCGAGGGAAGCTCGCGAGGCTCGTCGCCGAACGGAACGACATACGATTCGATCCAGCGCACGGATCCCTGCAGCGTCGTGATGCGGCATTGAAACGTCTGGGCGTTCCCGGAAAGGGCTTCGCCATGTTTGAGAGAAAATGTCTCGTGTTCTTCCGCCGGCACAAATGAGAGAATCGGACGACCGATCGCCTCCCCCTCTGCCATCGCTCCGATCATTGCCAATCCCGCGGGATTGATTTCCTCGATCATCCCATGGCGATCCACAATCATGACGCAGGCGGGCTCGCTGTCTAGAATCGTCCGAAGCCAATGCTCGCTGCGCCGCAAGGCTTCTTCTGATTGCCGCCGTTCCGTAATATCGCGGGAGACGACGACCACGTTGATGACGGCATCCCCGGCATCGCGGATGACGTTGCCCTGCGATTCAATCAGCCGTACCCGCCCATCGGGAAGCACCAAACGATACTCCGCGCGTTTCCCGACACCTGTGCGAATCGTTTCGAAAAAGAGCGAACGAATGGCGGCTTGATCGTCTGGGTGAATCTCGCGAAACGAATCCGTCCCACGCAACGGTTCCGGCGAGCCGAGCAACTCTTGATACGCCCGATTGTTGTATACGCGCAGGCCCTTGAGATCCAAGACGGCGATCAGATCCGTCGTATTTTCCATGATCAAACGAAACAGCTGTTCCCGCTCCCGTAAAATGTCCTCTGTGCGCTTCCGCTTATTGCGCTCCTCCGCCTCGCGCAACGCGCGCCGTACCGAAGGGACCAATCGCGAAATGCGTTGTTTCAACACATAGTCCCGCGCCCCGCTCTTCAGCGTCTCGATCGCGCGTTCTTCCCCGACCGTCCCCGTCACGAAGATAAACGGAATTTGCGGACATTTATCTCGCACGATCGCCAACGCCTCCATCCCATTGAAGGCCGGCAGCGACACATCGCTCAAAATTAAATCCACCCGTTCTTGCTCCAACGCTTGCACGAACCCGAGGCGAGTCGCCACTCGTTGAATACGGCACGGAATCCCTTCTTTGACGAGGAGGGATTCGATTAAATCCGAATCCGTCGGATTGTCTTCTAAATGCAAGGCGCGTAGTGGGATTCTCATAACGGAGTTCCCTCGGGTGAGAAGCGGGGCTCAACCCATGTTGGGCTCATGGATTCAAATAGGTCGTTGGCATTCAGATGGGGTCTGTGACACACAGACCCGGAAATCGGAGCGCAAGCAGCGAAACTGTTCACAACGTACGCCTGGCGCTGGGAGCCCAGCCGTACCTGAATCTCACACCACCTGACGTGCGGGGACATGACCATCTGCGAGGGCTCGCCGAATTGAAAGAGGCAGATCCGCAAGGCGATGCTTCGGCACATAGGCCCTCACACCGCAGGTCAGCATCTGATTGGCTACCTTGTCGCTGATCATTCCCGACAAGACGATGATCGGCATGCTAGGACTTAGGCGCTGCACCAGAGCCAGCACGTGAAGTCCGTCAAACGCGGGCAACACGAAGTCGGAGAGAACCAGGTCGAAGCCACCTTGCTGCAGCGCGTCCTCTAGGGCGGGAGCGGTATCGACGCGCACGACATCGCACTCGATCCCTGCGACGGCCAGAAATGCTTGAGCCAGCCGCACGTCGATGGGATTATCATCCACATGAAGAATGCGGAGCGGGATTTTCATGACTTGACCTCAGATCTATTTTCGCTGAACGGAGGCCGAATAGAAGTGCCGGTCGGCGCCCGGGGCGCGCGTATTTGGACTCTAGGCGATTGGTCGAACGGCCCTAGCGTCCTACACGCTGGCGCTCGAAAAGGACGGCGGCTTGAGAACGGCGAGAGACCTGCATTTTTTGGAAAATGTTGCTGAGATAATTTTTGACTGTTTTCTCGCTCAGCCCCATGTCAAGACCGATTTCCTTGTTCGTCTTGCCCTGTACGACTAACGTCATCACGCATTCTTCTTGTGGCGAGAGGGCTCCACTGGGATTGGCGGTGGTCTGCGAAGAAAATGACCGCATTCGCTGAAGCAAGGCGTGCGTGACCGCGGGGTCTACAATAGATTGCCCTTTTGCAACTGTTTCCACGGCCTGAATCACGCCATGCTCATCGGCCTGCTTGAGCAAGAATCCGGCAGCGCCGGCTAGGACGGTCGCGAGCATTGCATCGTCATCCGCAAAGGAGGTCAAAAACAGCACCTGCGTTTCGGGACACATCGTGCGAATCTCTCGGCAGGCATCGATGCCGCTGCCGTCAGGCAACCGTACGTCCATCAATACGACGTCGGGCTTTAAGCGCTTCGACTCCTCGATGGCCGCCTCCATCGTCCCGACGTCGCCGACGATCTGCACCCCCCGATGCCGGCTGAACATCGTGATCAATCCCAAGCGCACCACTTTGTGGTCATCGACAATCAGCAGGCGGATACGATCGGGCTTTATCGGTGTCATCCTTTCAACTCCTTTGGTAAGTCTATGACCATGCGTGTTCCGCCTCCCGTCGAAGAGACGACGCGTAGTCGTGTGCCGAGTTTGGTAGCCCGCCCCGAAAGGTTCCTCAATCCGTGCCCCTCGTGATAGGACAATGACGGATCAAAACCACAGCCGTTATCCGAGACTTCCAGCCGTACCGCGCCCCGCACGACGCGTAGCGCCATCATACAATGGCGGGCCTGGGAATGCCGAACCACGTTACTCAGCGCTTCCGCGGCGATATAGTAAACATGCGTCGCTTGAGCCGGCAACAAGAGATCGGCTGCCGCACGATCGATGACCGCGACGATTTCAATCGTCGGGCACGTGCGCAGCACACGGACCAGTCGTTCCAAGGCCAGTTTAAGTTGAGAGCCGTTTTTAATTTCACGCGGCTTACGAACGATATGGTTTCTGACGTCTTCAATCAAACTATTGAGGTCGCCGACAACCGTTTGGATTTGCGTCACCGATGCCGGCGACTTTTCCTCGACGAGCCGCCTCGCCTCTTCCAGCCCCAGGCCGGCGGCATAGATCGACTGAATGATGCCGTCGTGCAAGTCCTGCGCGAGTTGTTCGCGTTCTTGGATGAGTTGACGCAATGCTTGATCGCTGAACCGCAACGCTTCGAGCGTCCGCTTTCGTTCCAACTCCATGCCCGCGCGTGCGGCAAAAATGACCAGCATCTGTTCCATGCTCGGAAGCAGAGCCAAGGGCTGATCATGCATGACGCCGAGCAGACCTAATACCATTCCCGCACGATCGAATAAGGGCATGCCGTAATAACTTTCGACTTTCAGCTCGGCGAGCATGGTATCGGCGGGAAATTGCTTCTGTACACCGCGCGGGTAGAAACACGTTCGGCAGCCGATCATGTTTTCGCACGGAGTGCCTTTCAGATTATAATATAAATTTTCCGTATAATCGCGATCGGCCCACACCGCAAGTGTATGCACCCGTGCCGGCTCTCCTTCGATCAGTTCCGCGACGAATGCATATTTCGCCTGCATGGCCGCGGCCAGATGGGGCACCAAAGAACGGAAAAAATCTACTTCCGTCGCCCCGGCCGTCGCCGCTGCAATCGTCTGCAACGCGTCCCTTGTGCGCTTCTGTTCAGACACATCCTCAATGACCGAGATAAAATGCTTCGGCGCCCCGGTCGCAGTCCGGACGAGGGAGACCGATAATCGGCACCAGATTTCCGTCTTATCCTGGCGGAGATAGCGTTTTTCGATCGAGCAACTGTCACGTTCACCTGTTAAGGTCTCTTGCAAGAGCGACAAATTTTCCGGCAGATCATCCGGATGGGTCAGCTCTTGAAACGTCATGTTCAATAAGACGTCCGGCGGACGCCTCACGATATCGCTTAATTTTGAATTGACCCACAGAAAACGGCCGTCCGGACGGACCTCTGCAATCCCCACGGACGCTTGATTGAAAATCGCGCGAAACCGTGTTTCGCTTTCTCGAAGCGCCTCTTCCGCCTGCTTGCGGGCCGTAATGTCGAAGTGCGAGATGACCGCTCCCGCATGCGTGCCGCGATACGGCACAATCGTCATTAAAAACCATCGCCGCTCCATGCCGGCCTCGCACAGATATTCATATTCACACGGGTCGATGACGGCGGCTCCTCCCAATATTTTATGAATACTATCGGCTACGGATTGCGCGAACGCGAAATCTTGTCCCGTCAGCTTTTGGCAAATGTCGGCGTACTGCATACCCATCTCGGTATGATCGCTCCATACGCCGCGGGCTCGCGCAAAGTCCATCCACGCTTCATTCACCGCGACGATCGCACCCTCTTGATTGACCACGGCGATATGGACATTCAGTGAATCCAAAATGGATTGGGTAAAGACCGAAATGTCGTGCAGGGCTTGCTCAGCTCGTTTGCGCTCGCCGATTTCAATCTTCAACGCCGCGTTGGTATCCATCAGCGCCGCGGTGCGTTCCAAGACTCGTCGCTCCAAGTCGTCGTGCGCTTCTCTCAAGCTATGCTCCGATCGTTTTCGATCGGTGATATCACGTTTGATGCACACATAACAGATGATCTCTCCGTCTTCACTTCGAACCGAGAAGGTGGAGAGATCGAAGGGCAGTTCTTTCCCTGACTTGGTCCGGCACATGGCCTCGCCGCGATACATTCCCTGCCGCGCTAATTCCCCCGCAATCCGGCCGAACTCGCTTTCGCCCAGTATGAGAGCGGGTGTCCGGCCACGCATATCGTCAAAGGCGTAGCCCAACAACTGTTCATGTTGTGGATTCTGTTCAATGTAATGTCCCTGGTGATCCATGACCACGATCCCGTCTTTGGAGTGGACGAACATATGTTGGTACAGATCGCGTTTGCGCTCCGCGACCTGGCGTTGCTGATCGACACGATTCAGTGAGGTGGCGGTCCACCAAATCAACGCGCCCAGTAACACGATGTTCGATGTGCTGACCAGCGCCGCGCCGAATTCGGCGTCGTAAAAACCGAGGCGCTCCCCGCGCAGTTCAAGCAACCCATTCACGAGCGGTATCAGAATGGCCGCCGGCAGCAGGCGGCGAGCCACCTTGCTCCCCATGCGATCGTTGATCAATAAGGCCATCCATCCTTGTTCGGGCCGCGCGCAAAATATCCCCACCCCCATGAGAATCAGCGCGATGGATGAGTGCAGAGCCATAGGAATATAGGTCGAGATCCCGTAGAGGGATTCGAGACTGTACGCATGTCCAATCAAGGCGGCGAACGCTCCGACGGTCGCGGCCATGGTGAGCACCTGTGCGGGATATGGGCCGACGAGGCGATTATCAACCAGCAGCAAAGCAAGTCCAAAGGCCATCAGGCACAGCGCGGTGTTCAGTCCTATTCGTGTCGAAGAACTGTTTGCACCATCGGCGCCTCTGTCCCTCAGTAGGGAGGGAACCAACCCCGGATGCCAATCGAATACGTATTGCGCGGCTGTTAGGAATCCGATAACCGCCGTGGCGGCGGCGCATGCCATCGCGATCGGGTAGGCGCGTGCAAGTGGACAGTCGTCTTGCACGCACAACACGGCCAAGCCGCAGAGGATCAGCGACAGGGCGGTGCTGAAATGCATGGTCAGGAGTTCAGGAGCCGGGCCGCGAAAGCCCGCCGCATGAGAAATCCAGCCGATCAAGACGGACAACCCGAGAAGCATCGCCACCCAACACGTCGCCTTCGAAATCCTTGTGACGTGGAGCGCGATGTCGGAGCGAATTGACGTCATATCCAAAGAGTGGATCGACCCGCCATGGCTGACAACCCCTATCGCATATCACATCCTAATGAATGTCGGTCCCGTTCGGGGGCCGATTGTAGCGTACTGCGTCAAAAAAGTGTATGCGAATATTCACGATATGTGCCCCCAAGTCTGTGGATGAGGCATCAGGGAGTTCTGAGCTGAAAGGGACGTCCGGAAGAAAGCTCAGTCGTTAGGTCATGGAACGTCGGTCGAAGGGGGATGTGAATTAGGATCAAGTGACGGAGGAGCGAGAAGATGGAGACCGGGCACGTCTTTGTGCAACTGAAACTGCGCGCGGAGCTTGATGGCAGACGGCGCCGCCTCATTCGGCTCATGCATGGCGTCTGGCACACCGTGGGCGCGGATGAGCGAGTCAAAACCTTGGGCGGAAAGCCAGAGTTCTAACCCTATTCTCATCGCGGCGAGCGCGGCTTGATCGAAGTCCTTCTCTCCGGATGATCGCACCAGCCGCGGCTCCTCACGAACCTGCCGGCGTACCGGATCAAGAAGAGCAGCGATCACGGAGGTCCGTTCATTAGTAGGGATATATCCGGAACTCCATGGGCGCTCGTAGATGGGTGGAGACCAGGCGCCTTCCATAAGAAGGCGAAGCGGGACCACACTCGCCGATAAGGCGGCATCCAGTTTAGTCGCGCGTGTATGGCGTGACAACTGACTGCCTGATCCTGCCGTGTCCGCGCCGCTGGACGAGGGCTGGTCCAGAACCGTCTGAATATCGACACGGACGGTTGCGCGCTCTTGAGGCACCCCATCGAGAGTCATCCTCACAGAAGCGATGGCTTCGCCCTGTTCAAGAGTCAGGCCTGCGAATCTGACTTCAGAATCCACGACGCGATCCTGTCTGATCCGAATCGTCGACTCGTCTACAGCGATCCAGTTCGACACACGCCAATGATAAAAATCGGAATAGACGGCAATCGTGCGGCCGTCCCGAGATAGCAAGCGAAGATAAAACCGGCGCGCCAAGACCTGTCCATAGCCCAACGAACTGCGCGTGGCTGGGCGCATGCCAAGCTGAATCTCCGTCTCATGATTCTCTGTATCCAGCAGCAAAATGCCTTTGCGCCGCAACGCGTTGAGCATGTCATCGACCACGGTGGATGAGAATCGAATGCGCACCGGCACTCTTAGTATTATCTCATTGCGATTGGACTCGTCGTGCACGGGCGTACCGAGTTCCGTTTCCAATCCCATTGCCAACCGTTCGACGAGCCGATCGGCAACCTCAGGTTCCGACGGAAGTGGACCAGGATTCAGCCGAATGTCCGGCGAAAGACGTCCAGGCGTCGGCCCCCACTTGCTTGGAACGTGTGACCTTCCTGAATTAAGAGGGTGTGCGCGCTCAAGTTCCGCCAGTGCTTCGAACAATTTCGACTTTCGTGATAACCGCTCACTGTCCGCATTCGATGGTATGGTCTGCAGACTGTCTGACTCCGTTGACGTCGATTCATCATGGCCACCCAGGAGCAAGGCGTGCGTCTTGGCCACGAGAAGTCGCGCCACATTCGCTCCGTCCCGTACCGGTCCTTCCGCTGCAACTGCGCCTAGCACGGTGCCCTCTTCGACGCTAATGAATTGGGCATCGATCCGCAACAACGCATCGACGACGATCAAACGTCCGGTCATCACAACATTGGCGCCAATCAATCGGCCGATCTTCACCGTCGAGTGATCCGACACTCGTCCGGATACCTGCAATGCTTGCTCACGAATAATCTCTTCGACTCGCTCTCGTTGGACAATCGTCAGAGATGAATGACCGGCGAGTTCGGCGACTAACATATCTGCAAGTCCGGTTCGTAACCAGGTCAGTTCAGATTTTCGGGTACGATCTTCAAACGCGAAAATGGACAGAACGGTCGGCGTGGGAAGTTGAATGGTTGAGTGATGCGATATTGAGGGAAATTCGACAAGGGAAGGCATGGAAAGATTCGAGGGTCGACACGCTGAGCCCATACACAGCAGAACGGCGAGACCTAGCCCGGCGAGCCGGAACGGGGTCACCGGGCGCCGGCGCGACTGGATGCTCCGCGGCAGAGAGTATCCCATTTGGACATATCGTGGGTCAGTTCACAGGTGGTCAGGTAAGCCGCGTCAGGCAAGACCGGAGGACCGCCCATGCCTGCCGACTGCTCTTGCTCTTCAAGCACGTTGGCGATGTGCACGGCGGTCAGCGGACTGAATGTATGGCCGTTCGAGCGCTCCGGATCATGGTGGAATGCGACGGCTTCCACCACCGCGTCGCTCAACCCCCAGATGCCCAAGAGGTAGCCCCCCACTTCAGCATGCGTGGCTCCCAACACTTTACGTTCGGCATCCCATTCGGCGAGGCCTTCATTCTGCATGACGGCGAGAGTTTCAGTGTACTGATCCGGCACGTTCGTGGCAAAGACCAATAATCCCACATCGTGCAATAAACCCGCCGTAAAGCCGTCCTCGATTATGCGGGTATCTGCATGCTGCTCTTTGGCGATGGTGCGTGCATACCGGCCTGTGGTCATGCCGTGATACCACAGCACATCTAAAGAAAAGAATGTCTGCGTAGAAGATTCGAACTGCGCAAACACTTTCATAGACAAGACCAACGACTTGATCGTGTCCAGCCCCAATAAGGCCACCGCTTGCGTGGCGCTGGAAATACGCCTCGGCAGCCCATAAAAAGGCGAATTCACGACCTGCAACATCTTGGTGAGCATGCCGAGGTCTTTCGAAATAATCTGCCCGATCTTATCGATCGACGCGACCGGTGACTGCAGTTCCTCCATCACCTCTCGGTACAAGGTCGGAAGACTCGGCAACGAATGCATGCCGGAGACCAGTTTGAGCAGGAGCTCATTGGTCAACAGTTGTTGAATCGAGCATGCCCGCGTAACCGTCGTTTCGAACACTTCAAGAGTGCTGGCTTTCGGCAAACATTGATGCGCAGACCCGACTGATCTGAGTATGCCATCCTGATCGGCCGGTTCGGTCAATAAGACACGCACAATGTGCGGATACCCTTTCCTCACTTCTTCGAGAAGCTGCATGCCATCTTTTCCTGGCATGCGCATGTCCGTCATGATTACATCGCACGGTTGAGCCGCTAACGTCGCCAGCGCGTCCTTTCCACTGCCAGCGCTGACCATGTTCCATTGCGACTCGAGCGGCTTTAACAACGTTCGAAGGCGTTCGCCCATACGTGGATCATCGTCTACAAGTAGAATGGTTTTCATGTGTGCCCTATGCCCCGTGAGTATGCGACTCGTCAGCATGACGCGCGGCGGACAGCTTCCATGCGGAATTCATCCCCGTCCTTTATCGGCATCTAGCAAGAAGGACTTTACCGGAATCTGATGGCTGCATCCTCTATCAAGAGCGACTTCTTTAAAATTCCGACATCAGTATTGTCAGCTGTGCCACCGACAATGAGATCCCTCCGAGCAAACAGAATGGTTTGTCTCCGGCCGTACGACCGTGATATAGTCCACGGCCTGTTTGCGGAACGTGGCGGTGTAGCTCAGTTGGTAGAGCAGCGGACTCATAAGCCGCGGGTCCCCCGTTCAATCCGGGGCACCGCCACCATTTATGCCGCTGACTCATGACTCTGCTGCTCTTGTGTGCCAACCCCGGCACCCTTTTTGACCGCATCTTGCAAGTAAGACGGACTTAAATGCGCATAGCGCTTCACGATACTGGTCCGGCTATGCCGCAAGAGCGACCAACGGGTGCTATCCCCTACCCCATTCATCGCGAGTCGACTGCAAAGTATGACGAAGCGAATGCCAGGAAACCCCTTTCAGCCCGACATCCGCTAGAACTTAATGTCTCCTCATGGATGGAGGGATAAATATTTAGTGTTTCATTTGTATAGAGATGAAAATGCCCCCCATGACGTCATTCATCTGAAAGTTGCGCCTAGAACTGTCCGGGTGTGCGTTGTGGCAGCCGATGCACGCCTGAGAGATCGCTTTGTCTGCATACACGGCTTGAAAATACACATCCTGTCCGTTTATCACCGTTCCAGTATATGGATGATCGGGATGCTGCGAGGTCTCCCACAGTCCTGCTTGATCAAACTCTGTTTTGGGTCCATTCCGTTTGTTGATCGGCCAGAGACTCATTAATCGGTAGCTAATCTTGGCTGGAGTATTTGCAACTAGCTTGGCTGATTCCTCCAAGAATTGCACCGGGAGAGGGAGGGTCTTTTCAGTCTTCCAGTTTTCCGAGGCCACGACGACGCCCATTTGCTGCAACCGCTCCACGACATGGACCTATAGAAGGTGCGATCAGCTTGGATCAGGGCATGCACGATGTCGGCTACTCTCTCTGGAGGAATTCCCATCTGAGCACCGGTCTGGGTGCAATCCTGGGCTCCTGAAAACCCTCCCCGGGAACTCAACCCTAGGATGATAGATGGTGGTGATCACTATTCCTAACATGCCCTTGTAAATCATAGTTCACCCTCCCATGAAGAATCATGAAGATCATTTCTAGGGCTAATCGACGGCTTTAGAGATCTCCGACCAGGACGATCAGGCCGCCACTCAGTCCCTCTCATCCACTGGGAACGAAATGATGATGCCTCCCATCACATCGTTGAGCTTAAAATCTTTTCGTGGGCTGGAGGGGTGCGAATTGTGGCAACTGACGCAAGCTTTAGAGACCGCCTTATCGGCATAGACTGCCCTGAAAATAAGGCGGTGCCCAGCCTTCAGGAGTCCCACATGCGGCTGGCTGGGATCTTTTGCCACAGCTTCTAATCCCTCCTGCTCAAAATCCGTGGCCGGTCCATTCCGAGGGTAAATAGGCCAAAGGCTCGCAAGCCGGTATTGAATGCCACCGCCCTTTTCTGACACCAATGTACCCGCCTGTAGCAACAGTTGGGCAGGAAGAGGCAAGGCCTTCCGATGCTTCCAATCTTCTTGGGACAGGACAATCCCTTCGTCCTGTAGCCTTTCCACATGCTTCGTGTAACTGGTCCGATCTGCCTCAATCACGGCGTGGACGTAATCTGCGACCACTTCAGGGGGAATCCCGAGCTCATCATTCGACTCCTTTTCTGCTCCCCAAATAACCCGATACCCCAGCCCAATCACAATAATGCAGGTTGTAATCAGGCTATACAAAAAAAGATGTTTTCTCCGCATAGCGACACCTCTGGAAATACTGTTTCGGTTTAACCGACTCTTCGATCCTCAAACGAGGCATTCCATGGAGGAAAACTAGTTCATTCTTTGGGCACAACACGCCACCAAAATAGAGGCCAACCCCCCAGGCAGAGTAGTGCCGCATGGATGCATTTCTGTTCACCCGTTCGGGCGAGAGGGTGGCAACAGCTATCGAAGTTAATGATCTGTATTAAGTAACTAAGGATGATTGCGACGCGTAGTCGGCACCGTATCCACTTACCAGCGTTTGCTCGTTTGTTAAATGAACCTATTCCCAAAAAGCAATTCGTCTCGCTGCTTTAATTTCCGATCGTTCGGGGCGTACTTCCGATATCACCAGGCGAATCCGGCCCGCACAAGTTGCTGATTTAGGCTGACACCATGAAGATGACATTATTGATTGTTTGACCGCCGAGGTGATGACCACAGCGTTTTTACGGCCACTTCTTTCCCGAACACCAACTCCGAAGAGAATTGTTTCGCTCGCAGAAGGGGGCCTCCTAATAGCCGCTTGCTGGTTGAGCCTGAGAGTTGTAAAATCGGCCACCACAGCCTTTTATAGGAGGTGCCATGCCCACGACGCGCACCACTCCCAAGAAACCACGAGTCTCCCTCGACCGCAGCATCGAACGCCTACGGAGGCAGCTCGCCGACTTAGCCCCATACCTAGGTAAGGGTAAGCCCACTCGCAGCCTGGAAGAGTTCGATCTAGAAACAGAACACTTAATTGCGGAGCTGCTTGGGGAGACCTCCGACTTGTTAGAAGCGTATGAATATGCGGAGCTTGGTGAGGCGGCCGGATTGGTCAACATGCCGGATGAGGCGCCGGAAGGCACAGGAATGGATGGCGAGCGGCAAAGGCTCTTACAACGCAGCCGCGTATTGGAAAGTTGTGTGTCTGAATTGGAGGCGCGCCGGTCCGCTGAGCCCAAGAAACGCAAGACAGGTCGGGAGGTGCTTACCGGCCCACAGGTGGCCGAACACATGTCCCTCGAAGTCCGGAGTCTGCACCAGGATGCCAGCCTGCGAGAGGCGGGGCAATTCATGCAAAAATGGAAGGTGGGCTCGCTCCTCCTCACGGACAACCAGTCCTACGTGGGATTCATCACAGATTCGGCTCTGGCGCGAGAGGTAGTCGCCAATGGGCTGAATCCCAACACCACACCCGTCAAGGCCTGCATGCGAAAACCGTTGATGACCCTTGAAGGCGATCGCCCGATTATCGACGCCGTACGCATGATGAAGGAACAGGCCACCCGCCATTTAGCCGTCACTCAAGATGGAGCCATCATCGGAGTAATTTCGGTGTCGAATATTCTGCGGTACTACTCAGGCGTCATCTAGCAACGGGGGCAGCTTCAATCCATTCGATGTAGGAGGGAGAGATATGGGCCCAACCAAGGCGATCGTAACCGAGAATGCACTCTACGAGGCGGTGAGTGGAAAGCTGATACAGGCGGGATTCGCCAGCAGGCGAGCCATTGAGGACTATGTAAACCATCATTACCTCGCGTTGCCGGTGGTGGACAACCAAGGCCGGCCGTGGGTGCTCGAAGGGAAGCCGGTCTATTGTCTCCATGGCGTGCAATACGAGACCCTGGACGATCAGAAGGTCCACCTCTCTCGGTGCCCGGATTGCGGAGGCATGGGGATCCGGTCTGACGAGTTGAGTGTCGAGACGGATGTGATCCGCTGTACGTCGTGCGGGCATGAATTCGATGCCAGGTTGGAAATGATGGAAACATGAGGGGGCCTGTTTGATCCGGTGCTCGCGGACACCCCACTTCGGAAAATGGTTTTTTGACCCTGCAATTCTGGATTCAAGGTGAAGGGCCAACTCCGGCTAGTGTGATTCCGCGTCATGTGAACAAGGTGCCACCACCAGCAATGTCCTAAGGGGTATGACTGTTACTAGACCGCTCATGAAAAGGCTACGATGCAACGCCTGATGACGATGGTGCTGGCGGGGGGCAAAGGGAAACATTTCTACCCCCCTCAGGCAGCACCGCGCAAAACCGGCAATTCCCTTTGGCGGCAAATATCGGATCATCGACTTTCCACTCATGAACTGCTTGAATTCTGGCCTGCCACACATCGCGGTTCTATTTAATCGAAATCGTATTCACTAGACCGCCTAGTGACCTCACGCGTGACATTTGCTTAGTCTGGCTTCGGCATAGCGTTCGGGAGCACAAACCTTTTACAGTTTCTGTAAGAGGAAACTTTTGTTGATGAATCGCTGCAAAGATCGCAGTGATTGATAGCCGTCTAGCACGACAAGTCATTCGTCCTTTTGCTGACCCATGTAAATCACCGGGACATTGTCCACAGTAGCCCTGGTTTCATAGCGCTACGTTCCCGTTTTCATTTAAGTCCTCTTCACAAGTTAAGTTCCTGCGAGAATAGGCCGGGTTGGCTAATTTTCTGGCCTGCAAAATCTTGCGACGTTACCATGCCGCACATCTTCTCAAAGTCAGGTAACTCCTCAAATCGAATGTTCCCTCACTCCTGCACAAGGAACCTCTACGCCGTGGTGTTAAAGATTTAAATCGCATCTCCCGATAAGGTTCTCATACCGATACTCCCGCTGGACACGAGAGAGTTGCTTACAACCAAGGAGGCCGACATGGCATCAGGACGTGTATTAGTCGTTGACGACGAACAGAATCTCCGCAAAGCGGTCCATCGGACCCTGACGAAGGCAGGCTATGATGTGATCGAGGCTGAGGATGGGGAAAAGGGCATTGCAGCCGTTCAAGCAGGCGATAATCCCCTTCGGCTGGATGTCATCATTTGCGACGTGCATATGCCGAAAGTCGGTGGCAAGGAAGTTGTCACCTATTTGAAGTCCCAATTTCCCTCAGTACCAATCATTGTGTTGACCGGTGATCCCCAGTACAAGGACGCCACCGATTTCCTGGCCAATGGCGCATCAGCATACCTTGCGAAGCCGTTTGAGCCGGCAGCATTGGTGAAAACAGTCGCCAAGTGCGTTGAAAGCCACGTATTCCATCACTGACCGACGCCGAGCACTGATATTATAGACCTACCCAGTGTTCGGCCATAGCAGTTGTTCGACACAAGAGGACTTGATCCACGTGCACACGACTGGCTTGCCCCCTGAGGCTTTCTACCCGGAACTCGTCACCTTTACTCATCACAACCCTAACCCGGTATTACTCCTTGATGCTGAGGGGCATGTCCGGTATCTCAATCTGGCTGCACGGCAGATGCAGCAAGAGATGGGTCTCACTGACGCAGACATTCTGAAGGTTCTCCCCGCAAATCTCATAGAGGTCGTGCGGCAATGTCTGGATTGTGGGACACAAGCTCGACGGCTGGAGAGTCAAATCCAGGATCGATGGTTCGGTTGGAGCGCGTATGGCGTTCCTGGAGGCCAGACGGTGTATTTCCATGGCGCTGACATTACGCAGTACAAGAGGGTTGAAAAAGAGCAGAATGAGTTACGGCTGAAACTGGTACAAAATGACAAAATGGCCTCGATTGGGCAATTGGCCGCTGGTATCGCACACGAGATTAACAATCCATTAAGTTTCGTGGTTCTCAATCTGAACCATATCGCCAATTATGGCCGTGGCCTTTTGAAGATTGTGGAGCAGTACGACAAGGTCGCCACCCTCGTGAAGGGGAGCACCATAAGTAAAGAGCTAGAAGCCGAATTCGCCGGCGTGGAAGACGCAAAGGCACAGGAAGGGCTTGAAGAAATTCAAGAAGAATTGCCCTGTCTCTTGCAAGAATCACAAGATGGGGCTGAGCGCATTCGGGCCATTGTTCTCAATCTCAAGGAGTTTTCCCATACTGGTGAGGGAGCGCAGAAACACGCGGATATCAATCGGTGCCTCCAATCCACACTCAAGATCGTATCGTATGAACTAAAATACAAAGCGAAGGTCATCGAACAGTATGGTGACATACCTGAAATCTTGTGTTTTCCGCAGGAATTAAATCAGGTGTTCATGAATCTCCTCGTCAATGCGAGTCATGCCATCAAACAGAATGGGGAAATTCGGATTTCAACGGCACGGCAAGACGAGCACGTTCTCATCGAGATCAGCGACAGCGGATGTGGGATTCCTCCTGAGAACTTAGGTCGGATCTTTGAAACGTTCTTTACGACCAAGGAAGTCGGCAAGGGCACCGGCCTAGGCCTAAGTATCAGTTCTGAAATTGTGAAGAAACATCAGGGACGCATCGAAGTTAAATCCACAGTAGGGATTGGAACGACGTTTTGTATTTGGCTCCCCATAGGGCAAGAGGGTCAAAAAGTCAAAAAGAGTTAAGTATGGTTTTTCATGGCAGCCGCGGTCGAAAGCTATAAGAAACTGATCCAAACTGGCGATTTGCCACCACTTAGCCAGGTGGGACTCGAAATCTGCCGTCTTGGTGAGCGCGATGATTTATCAGCGCCCCAACTCGCCGCCCTCATCTCGAAAGATCCTGCCTTGGCCGCCAAGGTTCTCCGAATCGCCAATTCGCCATTCTACGGCCTACGTACGCAGGTCAGAACTCTGGACCATGCCATCGTAGTGCTAGGTCAAGTCAGCATCGTCTCCATCTGTGCAGCTTTTAGCATGCTCAGTGCGTTGAAGACGCCAGTATCGCCGGATCATGAGCGGTACGAATCGAATGCTCTTCGAAGCCATTCAGTCCTCACCGCCGTCCTGGCACGATGGCTCGCCCAACGGTTGGCCTCACCACACACACCCGCCGCCGATTCGTTTCTAGGCGGGTTGCTCCATGATATCGGAGAACTGGCAACCGCGGTTTATTATGCCAAACACCTGGGGGACATACGTCAGTACGAGTCTATGCATGATGGTCTTTCGAGTTGCCAGGCTGAACAGGCCATACTTGGTTTTGATCATCAGGAATTAGGTGCCGAAGTTCTGAGTTACTGGCACTTGCCACAGCTCTATATCGAAATGGCACGTCATCATCATGATGCTGCTGCGCATGCCGTTGATGCAGAGAAAGGCATGATGGCCGCTCTCATACAAACAGCGGATCAACTTGCCGTCATCCTCAAGGATAGTTTGGGTGGCGGACCCGCATCCGGCGGATGTTCGCACATGGATCCGATAGCGAACATAAGGAGTCTCAGGCTGCCAGGCCTGTCGCCAGGCATTCTGGACAATCTGGAGATTGATATTGCACGAGTCCTCGAGGAAGCGAACGTCATGATCAAACAGACTGGCATATGATGGCCACTGAGCAAAAGGAACAACCCTACATCCTTTGTGTCGACGATGAGCCGGGCATCGCCCGCGCGATCCGGAGAATTCTGAAGACCGAACCAGTCAATGTTTTAATCGCGACGAGTGGCGCGGAGGGCTTGGAAATCCTTCGTAAACAGCCCGTGTCCCTCATCTTCACCGATTATCGAATGCCGGGAATGAACGGCATTGAATTTTTAGAACAAGCGGCACCCCTGTGTCCCGACGCCTTTCGCATGATTCTCACCGGCTATGCCGAAGCTCATGTCCTTGTCGACGCCGTCAACCGCGGGCAGATTTATAAAATCCTCTACAAACCGTTTCAGGAAGAAGACATCAAGTTGACGGTGCGATCCGGGCTTGAGCATCATGCTAGAAACCACGAAAACCGAGCATTGCTACAACAACTGGAACAGCAAAATAAAGAATTGGCCATATTGAATCAAAAGCTTGAAACAGGGCTTCAGGGGACGAAGGCCGATCTAACCATTTCGTCTACTGCCCTTGGCATGGCGCAGCAACTGTTGAATGAGATTCCGGCAGCGGTGATTGGAGTCGAAACATCGGGACAAATCGTATTTGCAAATA
>Ga0111539_10001083_pt1 | contig 36013 bp, 29 predicted proteins | sample RhiMethybrSRZTD1_FD_79667 | JGI IMG/M metagenome (GOLD analysis project Ga0111539, IMG submission 79667) | Populus rhizosphere microbial communities from Tennessee, USA - Rhizosphere MetaG P. TD hybrid SRZTD1 (version 2) (version 2) | ecosystem: Host-associated > Plants > Roots > Rhizosphere >...
ACACGATGCCGCGGCCTGCCACCTGGAATCGCGGGCCATCGATCTCGCCGTCGTTGATCGCGTTGCGGACGTCGATGTCGGCGTAGCCGTTGCTGTGCGAGCCCATGTCGCGCGCCGACGTGATGCCCGAGTACAGGTCCGCCTGCATGTTCGTCACGGCCATGAGCGTCATCCGCTCGGGCGACCACCCCTCCACCGGGTCGTTGAACATGTGCGTGTGCGCGTCGATCAGTCCAGGCAGCACGGTTGTGCGGCTCAAATCGACGACTCGCGCTCCGGCCGGAATCTTCACCTGTGCTTCGGGACCGACTTCGACGACTCGCTCGCCGTTGATCACCACGACCTGGTTTGTCAGCATGCGGCCGGCCTGGCTGTCGAACAGGCGCCCGGCCCGCACCAACGTCACGCCGGCGGGGGGCGCGCACTGGGCAAATCCGCTGCCAGGTCGCACGCAGGGTCGTACGCCCGTCCGACGCCACGGCTCAGGCGCAAGCGGGCGCGGCGGGGTGGCAGGAGGCGCCTGCGCGTAGAGTACGGCGGCAACAACGAATCCAACAAGGATCGCGGCCGAAACGACTGCGGTGAGACGACGTGTCATGATTGGACTCCTACTTCAGACGCTTTAAGACGTATTCGCCGCCGCGATGGATTTCCTCGACGTGGGTCACCTTGCCACTGGCATCCATCACGAACCTGTACGACACGCCTTCCTCGCTCGTGAAAATCGTGTCGGACGCAGGTATCAAAGGAACCGATTCCGGCAGCAGCAGACCCGTCGCGTGAAGCGCGCCGTTCTCGAGCGACATGGTCACCTTGCGGAGGTTGTCCCGCCAGTAGCCTTCGTAGTAACCGACGTACTTCCTCATCACATCTTCGGATACTTTAACCACCGACTTCCGGAGGTCCGAGATGTTGCCGGTCCAGAACTCCATCTTGCTCTCGCACACCTCTTCGAGCATCTCGGTGTCGGTAACCAATCGCATGTCGAGCGAAAACTGCAACGGCTTGTTGAAGGCGTCGGGATCGGTGAAGGTGACATCGACCTTGAGGTGGCCGAGATCCGGGCGACGGAAGCGCTCGGTAACGCGGAGCTTCACTGTGTGCGGAAGCCCGACGTTGTTCAGCCAGGTGCGGTCGTTGAACCCGTTGCTCTCGACAACCAGCGTGTCGCCGTCCCACCGGCCGACGGAATAGCCCATCCACATCGGCTGCGGGTCCTTCTCGAGGGAACGCCCGTCGAGAAAAATCTGACGATAAGTCTGGTTCGGGTTCAGCACGGCGATCATGCCAGGCGTCTGCAGGATGCGCTGTTCTTGTTCGAGGCTTTCCGCCTCAGGACCACTTGGGCGGCACTGGAAATCGGGCCGACTCTTGAAGAAGTCCTGGGCGCGTTCGCGCATGACGTCCCTGGCCCATGGCTTGATGTCCGCGGGATCGACCCGGAGCGTTTCGAGGCCGCTCAGATCTCCCTGCCCGCCGGCCGGGGACCAATAGCCCGTCAAGTCCGGCTTGCCCTCGGCGGTGCGCGGCGCCGGCGCGGACAGGTTGACCTTGCCGTCGGCCGTGCGTGGCAACCCGGGCGTGCGAAGGTTCAGCCATTGTGCGTCGGCTGGAACCGCCGACAACATCAGCCAGACCACGCAGACAACTTTCACGATCGTCCTCCAGGTGCATCCCGAAGGGGTGTCTTTTCCAAACTGAAGTCCCTCGAGAAAGCAGTGTCCTCGACATTCAGCTACCGGGAATAGGGATCCAACCTGCTCAAGCACTGAAGACAGCAGAGGAGCCGCGCATGCGCTCTTGGATTTCAAGGAAACCTCCGGGCGAGGATTATATAGCTGCGGAGAAGCGTTGATGCAATTTCATGCGCGTCATCGCGTTGGACGTCGGACAAGACATCAGGGTAGCCGTCAGCGACGCTCAAGCAAGCGGATTGAGTCTCATTAGGTTCGGCAACGCCGCAACCGCGCGCCAATTTCGGTTCCAGCCGCCTTCGTTCCCAACAGAACTGACAAAAACATCTAGTCCGCTGGGTGATCCGACCCTTCTTTTGCGCTCTGGATATTGAGAGCACCTTGCGGTGTTTGACACGACGGCCGAGATCAGCACAATAGTTCGCGAATTCCGAAAACACGGCAGGACTTCCAGAGAGTGAGGTAACTCATGGACCCCAACCTTTTCAGCGCTTATTGGCCGAGCGCGCATCGCGGGTCTTGCTCGGCGATCTTGCCACTCATTTTGATCATCGCCAGCTTCCCCTCAACGGTGGTGGCCCAATCAGGGACGTTCACGGCAACCGGGAATATGACCGTCGCTCGATCATTTGCCAGCGCAACTTTGCTGGCAAACGGACAAGTCTTGCTTGCTGGCTCCGGGACGGCGGATATCTACGAGCCGCAGACGGGGACGTTTACAGCGCTTGGAAACCATGGAAGCAGCATCGCTACCCCGCTGGCTGATGGACGGGTTCTGTTTATAGTCAAAGACTCCGCCGGCAGGAATGAAGCGGAAATATTTGATACCGGGAGTCGATCTTTCACGAGGTCCGGGACCTCGGTCACCGGCCAGGTAGGGGGTTATGCCACGTTGCTTCCCAACGGGCAAGTGCTGGTCGCGGGAGGATTCATTGCCGGTACCACCAATCCAATGATCCATGCCAATCCTGAACTCTACGATCCCGCGACGGGCACGTTCAGCGCCACGGGCTCTTTTGCAACCACAGGCAGGGCATCGACCTTTGTCGCGGGTGGGCCGGATATCTCTACAGTCGTCAGGTTGGCCGATGGACGGGTTCTATTTGCCGGCAAGCCTGTTTCCGAAGTCTACGATCCAGTCTCCGGCACGTTCAGTCTGACAGGGGCGATGGCGACGCCCAGCTCCCTGGGTCCCGAATACATTTCTGGCCGTACGGCAACGTTGCTCACGAACGGCAAAGTGCTGATAACCGGTGGCGAGCACGAGGATTGGGGTCGCTTTGCCGATGCGGAAATCTTTGATCCCGCCACCGGAATCTTTACTGCGACGGGCAAGATGAGCAGGGTAAGGGATAACCATACCGCGACTCTCCTCTCCGATGGCACGGTCTTGATCGCCGGAGGCGAGAGCCCGGGTTGTGTGGGTATCGGTGGTTGCACCACAACCAGCGCCGAGGTCTATAACCCGTCTACAGGGACCTTCACGTTGACGGGGGACATGCAGGTCGCCCGCGGGGGACAGACGGCAACCTTGCTCAACAGCGGCCTGGTACTAGTCGCGGGAGGTTACGGCTATGCCGGAGGAAGATTCCTGGGAAATTTCGACAGCGCCGAACTCTACACTCCACCCGGACCTGCTCCAGTGGTTCTTGGTAGAGCAAGTTCTCTGAGCGATTTCAATGGTGATGGCAAGGTCGACATCCTTCGGCGTGACAGCCCAGGAAATGTCTTCATCTGGCTGATGAACGGAAGGGCCGTCCTGAGTCAAACCTTCGTGGCCAGCGTATGGCCAGGATGGTTCATCGTTGGCAGCGGGGACTTCAATGGGGATAGCAAGGCCGACATTCTCTGGCGTGATCCGGCGGGTAGTGTCGCCATATGGCTGATGGATGGAGCAGCCGTCGCCAGCTACGGTGCCGTCGCCAATGTGCCGACTGATTGGTCGATCGCCGGAGTCGGAGATTTCAATGGTGATCAAAAGGCGGATATCCTGTGGCGCCATTCTTCAGGCGATGTGAGAGTCTGGCTGATGAACGGTTACTCCATCGCAGACAACACGGCAGTCGGAAACGTGTGGACGGGCTGGTCAATCGCCGGGGTTGGTGACTTCAACGGCGATCACAAAGCGGACGTCCTGTGGCGAAGTGTTGCGGGCGATGTGGCAGTGTGGTTGATGGACGGTAGCTCCATCAGCAGTTGGAGCAATCCAGGGAACCTTCCCTCGACGACGGCGGTCGGCGGAGTCGCAGACTTCAACGGCGACGGAAAGGGGGACATTCTCTGGCGAGATTTTCTTGGGAATGTATCTCTATGGTTGATGGACGGACTCGACGTCATCAACAGCACTCTCATCGCGAACATATGGACGGGTTGGTCGATTGCCGGAGTCGGAGATTTCGACAGAGATGGAAATGCGGACGTCCTTTGGCGCGACGTTTCCGGCCATGAGGTTGTCTGGTCCATGAATGGAAGCACCATTGCCAGCTATGGTGAAATCCAGTGAAAAGACCTCACGGATCGTCCCCAACTACGCAACCCAAAACGCAGTGACCAGAAGAACCAGGCCAAGGGCTCCGGCAGCGAGACCTGTAAACCAGAACGATCGTTGTCGGGTCAGCAACGAAATGGAGCAAAGCACCAAAGCCAACTCGCAGAACAACTCCGCGATGTTCAGTCGATTAGCTTTCTTCCGGAAGCGGTTGCTCTCACTTTCCAGCCGTCGCTCGGCAACTCGAGCCTGGTCCATATCCTTCCCAAGGCGTTCGCTCTCGCGACTGGACCGTTCTTCTAGCGCGGTCGCCTGCGCAGGATTCTGACTGCTCAACAAGACGAGCAACTCCATCAGGACTTCATCGGCGTGTTGTTGTGTTTCTTTTCCGACTAGGTCCGCTTTCTGAAAGTTAGCTCGCGTCTGGGCCAGCAAGACTTCATTGTGTGCGCGGTGGCCCAACATCGAAATTGCAGCCACGAATACTGCCAGGATCGCCATGGTCAGCGATACAGGCGACAGCGTCTTGTCTGCATGCGCGATTTCAGCGCGCTCATGCGCTTCATGAATCTTAAGGTCTTCTGCCTGCGACATCGATGGTCTCTGCTGATCCTCTTAACCAATCTGGGCTGATGCGTAGCGTTTGGGTAGTCCGGTGGATCTGGTAATTCCCGGACGGAGCGAGGTGTACATGGGGTGGATCGGCCTCCGATTTGACCTCACAAAGGGATTTGCTCATACACGACCTCGTGTTCCACTGCGATAAGGAAGCAATTTTCTACTTTGTTCCCGCCGATGAAGGTGCATGATGAATCGAACGATCCCCTCATTATTCCTTAGCGCGTTTGCCATTTTCTCAGCAGAGTCCCAGGCCGGCTCTATCGATCCCAGGCTGGCGGCCTTGTATGCGCAAGACACGGTGATCGAAGTCGAGATCTTCTCAAGCGAGTGGGATAACCTTAGAAGCCAGGATCCCAAGGGTGGCCGGTGCGTATTCGCGTTTATCGGCGCGGAATACGACTGGTTCCAATTCGAAGAAGTCCGCATTAACGGCATCGGCTTTCACGATGTTGGCGTCAAAAAGAGGGCCTGGTGCGGTTCCGAATCGAAAACCAAGCCGTCGCTGAATATCAAATTCAACAAGTTCAACAAGCGGCAAGGCGACGTCGCGCGGGATGCGATTGGCGTCGACAACCTGCTCTTGAATAACTCCGCGCAAGATCCCGCCTATGTGCGCCAGTGTTTGGCTTACCGGCTGTGGGCGAAGGCCGGCGTCCCGTCTCCGCTCTGTAACTTCGCGCACGTCCGTGTGAACAATCGGGACATGGGCATCTACGTCAATGTGCAGCACATCGGAGCAACCTTCCTGCAATCCCAATACGGAGAAGAACTCGGCAACCTCTACGAAATCGCTGCTGACGATTTTAACGATTCGTCGCGTGATCATCTGAAGGCATCGCTGGAGAGTATGAAGAAGGAAGAAGATCGAAGCTTGAACGATATCGATGGGATCATCAATGCTTTGGCCGATAAGAACGGCTCCATGGAAAAGATCGAAAGACTCGTGGATCTGGATGAGTTTTTCCGTCACTGGGCTATGGAGATTATCGTTTCGCACTTCGACGGCTTCACGCTAAGCAACAACAACGCCTATCTCTATTTCCCGGCGCACGGCAAGATGCAGATTCTGCCCTGGGGTGCCGACAACGTGCTCACCCGAACCAGCGATCGCGAAGCTCGTCAGTTTTACAACTTCAATCTTCTGGGCCGCAAGCTCTCGGAAAACACCGCAATGCGTCAGCGCCTGTTGAACACGATCGACGAGCAGATGCGTCTTTTGTGGAAGGAAAATGATCTGCGGGCAGAGGTCGATCATACGGCGTTTGCCATTGGCCGCTTCATTCCCTCCGGGGAACAAAGCGACTTCTTCGGAGAAATCGAAGGCCTGAAGAAGAATATCCGTCTCCGTCGCGAACAGATCGCGAGCTTTATCCCTGTCGCGTTCAATGAAATGCTCGACGCTCGGCTGCAAAATGCCAAGGGTTATCGCTTCTGCCTGAACACCCAGGGCTTTGATGAGAACAGGATCACCAACGTCTGGGGTTGCGGCGACGACCCTGACCAGAGATGGGATGTGACCTATGTGACGGGGGACTATGTTCGTCTCCGCAACCCGGGATCGAACCACTGTGTAAATCTGGAACACGAAGCAGCAGGGGCTCCGGTCGACGCCCGAACCTGTAATGGACTCGCGGATCAAAACTGGAAAGCCATCGTCAACAGCGGCGCCTACCTTTTCGAAAGCCAGAGGGCTCCCGGCACCTGCTTAAGTCTGGGCGTGGAAGAAGATTCCAGTCAGACGGTTATTAAGAACTGTGACCGAAATGACCCAACCCAGAACTGGCGTCGTTTCTTTAGTCTCGATCAATAGCATGCGCGGGTTATCGGTTCCTTTCACATCCGAAGTCAAATTCCTGATCGACAGGGAAACCGCGGCAGCAGTGCAAAATTGGGCGCGGCGCCGGATGGATCCGGATCCAAATGGGACTGGGCCCGAAGGCGACGCGTACCGTACAGCGTCAATCTATTTCGACACTCAGAACTTCGATCTCTTCTTCCGTCGTGGCTCTCACGCGCGCGCGAAGTTTCGCATCCGCAACTACAATGGCGCGGCGAGGATCTTCTTCGAGCGCAAATTGAGAAAGGGCGACCGCACGAGTAAGCGCCGGTCGGAAGGTTCGCTCGATGACCTGCTGCGGCTCGATTGCGTTGACCAGAATTGGACCGGGCGATGGTTCGCACGACGTCTGCACAATCGTCATTTGAGGGCGGTTTGCCAGGTCGACTACCAGCGCACAGCCCGGGTGGGCGTTTCCGGCGGCGGGCCGTTGCGCTTGACGCTCGACGAACACATTCGAGCGGCCTCCGTCCGCACAGCAGCGTTTAGCAGTAGAGAAGCTTTGGAGATACTGCCTGGCCAGGCGATCCTCGAGATGAAGTACGTCGATTCGCCGGGGCTATTCCGCGAACTCATTCAAGACTTTGAACTTGCCCCGCAGCATGTTTCGAAATATCGGTTGTCTGTGCAGTCATTGAACCTGGCTGTTGAACTCGTACTGGCGGCCTCGATGCTTTCAGGAGACTAGACTGCTGAGGACTACCGGCGGTCCCCTTGCGTGGCAAGCGCTGCCGTGCTGTCGTTGTGACCGAATTGCTGTTCGCAAAGCCTGGCGTAAAGGCCGCCTTTGGAGAGCAGCGTCTCATGTCGGCCACGGTCGAGAATTCTGCCTTCGGACAAGACCACGATCACGTCGGCATTGCGTACCGTCGAAAGGCGGTGCGCGATGACCATGCTCGTTCGGTTCTTCAGCAAAGCCTCGAGAGCCTCCCGGATCAGAGTTTCATTCTGAGAGTCGAGCGAACTGGTCGCCTCGTCAAGAATTAGGATTCGGGGATCGCGAAGGATCGCGCGAGCAATTGCCAGACGCTGACGCTCACCGCCTGAAAGCCGATACCCTCGGTCGCCAACCACTGTCTGATACCCCTGGGGCAGCTTTTCGATGAACTTGTGGATCTGCGCCGTCTGAGCTGCGGCAATGATCTCCTCCTGGTTCGCCTGAGGCCGCCCAAAGCGAAGATTCTCCAGAATGGTCGTGTTGAACAAAAACGTATCCTGGGACACGACTCCAATCTGCGCCCGCAGGCTCTTCAGCGAAATGTCGCGGATGTCGATCCCTTCCAGCGTAATGACGCCGCTCGAGGGATCGTAAAGTCGAGCGATCAGCGCTGCCAGTGTGCTCTTTCCGGCACCCGATGGCCCGACAAGGGCAACGCATTCCCCCGGCGATATTTCGAGATCGATGTGTTGCAACACCGGCTCTTCGAGCTGATAGGCAAACGAAACGTCATGAAGCGAGACAGCGCCCCGGACATTTGAGATGACCGTTGCTCCAGGCCGGTCCTGAATCGCCGGCTTCAGGTCCAGTACGGCGAAGATCCTGTCGAAGTACGCGTAGGAAGTAACCAGGTCCACATATACGCCGGCAAGATTGCTCGCGGGACTGTAGAGCTTTTTCAGCAGCGCCGCCGACACGACCAGCGTACCGAGTTGAATCTCGCCGCCTATGAACAGATACCCACCCACACCCCAAATCAATGCCGGGCCGGCATTCTCCAGGATTCCCATCATCAACTTGAACCATCGGCCGATGAGCGCCTGCCGGACCGACAGGTCCATGATCTCCCGTGACTTCTGTTCGACCCGTTTGGCTTCGCCTTCTTCAGCGCCGAAAACCTTCAGAAGCAATGCCCCGGAAACCGAAAGCGTTTCCGACAAAAGCCCTACGAACTCCGCCATCTTCTCCTGCGTGCGCCGCTTGAGTTGCTTCCGTTTATACCCGACGCGGCGCGTCGGGAATGCGATAAGCGGCAGGAACAGCGTCGCGATCAGAGCCAGACGCCACTCCATAGCGAAGAGCATCGCCAGAATCGCGACAGACATAACGACGTTTTGCGCGATCGCCATCAGTTTGTCGCTCACGACATTGCCGACGCCGGCCACATCGTTGAGCATGCCGGACAGCGCTTCGCCCGGTTTCGCCGTGGTGAAGTAGCCGATCGGCTGCCGTTGGAGATGCTGGAACAGCTCGTTTCTTAGATCGAACATGACCCGCTCGCCCAGAAACGTGGTGAGGTACTTCTCGCCGACGTCGAGTAGATCCGAAACTGCTGGCGCGGCAATCATGCCAGCGCACAACCACAGGAGTTGCGTCACATTGCGCTCGGGCAGCGCCCGGTCGAGGATAACTTTGAGCAGCCATTGTGGTAGCAGATCGATAAGTGCGGACGAAATCAGCAGGACTCCGATCGCCATGAGATACCGTAAGTACGGCCTCAGGTATCCGGCGATTCTGCGTAGCGTGGCACGCTCAACTTCCGGCAGTGTGCTGGGGTCGATATAGCTCTTTCTGACCGGGGCAGATTCAGACATTCGGGTTGGAGTATAGGGCTGTGACGTTGTTTCAACCGCGGATTACGCGGTTAAAAAAGACAGTTTGTCCGCGTCAGTGCCAAGTTAGTGACACGTCTTTAGAGCGTCCGGGTTCTCCTCAGGTGTTGGCACGGTCGAAGGGGGTCGACGGCACCACGATTTTCGCGCCCACGGACGAACCAGCCCGACGACTTTTCTGAATAGCACTTACGTTCCATGAGCACCCTACCTTTGTACGGGCTGTAAACGTAATACCTCTTGATTATCATGACCTCGTCTTAGGATGAGTGCCGCCCATTGATGGGCGGTTTGTAAAACAGGAGGTTTTTCTGATGCTTGCCAGACAGGACGTTCAGCCCCGATCGGGACTGCGCAGTTCTTCTTGTTCGACCTGCGGCCGATCCGTACGTATAAACCCCTTGAAATGTTCGGATACAGACATTATCTGCAAAGCTTGCCGGTGCAAGCGGTGCAGTATTCCGATATCGCCTCGCCCCTGTCACCGATGCGGTGTGGCCCATGGAACACCTTCCACAGAACCGGGCCTTTGTGAGCGGTGCTTTGTAATCGCAGTCGACCACCCAGTCGATTCGGTTGAGCACGAGGGTGCCGTGCCCTTCGCTCTTTGGTCGAAGGCAGGTTCCCGTGCCTGCAATGGGAGCTCCCTTCGATGAGGTTAAAGCAGAAAATCGTACTAGTACTTCTGTGGGGTCTGTTCGCAGCGTTTTGGTACCGCGTCTATAACGTCACGACTCGGCCGGATGTCACGAATGCGGCGACCTATTTGACGAGCGCTGTATCGGTGTACAGCGTCATCATCACCGCCTGGATCTTCCACAACATCGCTATCTATCGCAGAAGAGGCCCACGAACGAGCTTTCGCTCTCTGGACTACGCGATGACGCACGATCACTTGCGAAGTTACATCCTGACGAAAACGGATCTGAAAACGACGCAGAACATTTCGATCAACGTTATCGAAGGCCGGAAGACATTCACCGAGCAGGTCGTGCAGCCCACGGAGGACACACTGATAACCGCATGAGCCTCGCAAGCATTCACTCTTTCTTATCCCTTTTTGAGCAATCACTGCTGTACGTGGTGATGATCTCTTTCTACGGTCTGTACCCGATCCTCACATGCCTGATCTACATGATCACGGCGGGGATCTATACCGCCAGACGGCCTCTGCGTCCGGATCCGCTGCCGGAGAGTGAGCTGCCATTTGTCTCCGTGATCATTCCCGCGTTTTGCGAGGAAGACGTCATCGGGTCCTCGGTACGCGCAGCGCTGGAGATCAACTATCCCGACTTTGAGGTCATCGTCGTCAACGACGGGTCCAGCGACCGGACGGCCGCCCGGGTTCGCCCCCTGATGAAAGACCCCCGCGTTCGCCTGCTCGATAAGCAGGTCAACGAAGGCAAAGCCATGGCCATGAATGACGCCATCCTTTGCGCGCGCGGCGAGCTGGTCTTCATCATGGATGCGGACGCTGTTCCGGATTCCAATGTCTTGCGCGCCATGGTTCCCCATTTCCGTGATGCGAGAGTCGGAGCTGTCGCGGGCAATCCCCGCGTCCGCAATACCACAAACCTGCTGAGCCGGCTGCAAGCCATCGAGTTCAGTTCCGTCGTGGGGTTGATGCGCCGGGCCCAGAGGATCTGGGGACGCGTGATGTGCGTTTCCGGAGTTGTCGGCATGTTTCGCAAGTCCGCGTTGATCGATGTCGGGCTTTACAGCCCAGGCATGGCGACCGAGGACATCGACCTGACATGGAAGTTGCAGGCAAAGTTCTACGACGTCCGATACGAAGGCAGCGCGCTGGTGTGGATGCTTGTTCCAGAAACAGTCGGCGTGTGGTGGAAACAACGCACACGGTGGGCGATGGGCCTTGGACAGGTTCTCCGCCGGAACGCTTACATCTTCTCCGGATGGCGTTGGCGCAGGCTGCAACCGCTCTACATCGAGTGCGTAGCGTCCTATCTATGGGCCGTAACGTTCGTTGTTATCACAGCCTATTGGATCTTCTGCTATTCCGTCGGTCATCCACCGCGAGGCGGATCTCCAATCCCGAACTTCTGGGGTATGTTGATCTACACCTTCTGTCTTGCACAGCTCGCATGCGGCACCTGGCTGGATTCGAAGTATGACCCGGATATCGTGCGGCACTATCCGGTCAGTATTATCTATCCGACTTTCTATTGGTTTCTGCTCACGATATCCACTTGCATATTCACCACAATCGGGCTGGTCAGACGCATTGATTTTCTGAAGCCCATTCGCTGGAACATCCAACACAGTTATGGCCAAGATTCTTAGTCTCTTTCTTTTGCTGATTTTATTGCCCGCCACCCTGGGAGCGCAGGGGTTGAACGCGGATGACGCCCGCAAGCTTGCCGATGAAGCGACGCTGATGGCTCGCGAAGGCAAACACGGTGACGCGTTGCGCCTGTACAAGCAGGCGCTTTCGATGGCACCGGAAGACAAGACGATCCTTCGAGACTACGCCATCGTTCTCGGCTGGAACGAACAGTACAAGGAAGCCCTTCCAATCATCCGAACTCTTCTGACGACCGAGAGTCAACCGGACTGGGCACTTCGGGATTTTGCACAAGCGTTTCTTTTCGGCGATGCGACGCAGGAGGCACTGCAATGCCTGGATCAACTTGTAGAGCGCGGAGATTACGGCGAACAAACTTTGTCACGGCGAGCGTTAGCGCTTCGGTGGCTCGCCCGCCTCGACGACGCGGAAGTTGCTTATCAAGAGATGCTGCGGCGATATCCGCAATCTGCCGCGGCATATACGGGCCTGGCATACACCGCGGCGGATCGAAACCAGCTCTCTGAAGCACTGCGCATACTCGACCGCGCCCCCAATTCAGTGCAGAACGATCGCGACATCCTTGTCAGTCGAATTCAGATTCTCAACTGGATGGGACGCCATTACGAAGCGCAGCGGTTGATCTCAAAACTGCCACCAGAGCTCGCGGAGAACCGCGACATTCTGCGACAGCGCGTGGCCGCTGCAAGGTGGGGAGGGGACCCGTCCGGAGCGCTGAACGACACCAGACGGCTTGTTTCACTTTACCCGGATAAAGCGTCGCGTGACCTGCTCGGTCAGTTGGGCCTGGAGTACGGACATACCATCGCGCCGGGCTTTCGATACACACAGGATAGCCAGGGCCAGATCGACCGCACAACGAGCTCGGATTTCGTGTTCCACTTGAATCCGGCACACGCGCTTCGCGTGGGCTACCAATACCGATGGCAACAGCAGAACCATGAACAACGAACGCTTGTCCGTTATGACCTGGGATGGAGCGCCGATCTTTCCAATCGAGTTTCCGTTTGGACGAGCCTATCGAACGTGGACTATCGCACGCTCGGCCTGCCTCGAAAAATGGCTGGCGATGTTTCAGTCTCGATTGCTGTAAGCGATGTGCTTCGAGTGGGCGGTGGCGGTGGTGTGCTGATCAACGACGCATTTCAATCCATCCCCACACAGGTAAACGCGCCATTCGGTTTCGCCGAAGTCGGCCTGAATTTCGGGCGTAACCGCGTTCACAGCCGATACTCCCGCTATTCGTTTTCGGACAATATCGAACGAACTCGACTGGACGCACAGTTCATGCGGCCGATCTTCGTCGAGTCGGCAGTCCGGCTTAATGTCGGCTTTCGGTCGAGCTTGATGACCCATAGTGATTGGACACCCGACTTCTATAGCCCCTCTCGACTCCAATCGTATTTTGGCGTTGCGCAATTCAGCGGCGGCCTGACGTCGTGGATGGATTACAGCGGGGAACTTGCCGCGGGTTGGCAGGCCGAGAAAGACAGCCCCTTGATGCATCCCTTCCAGATGAGCGGAGGAATCTCATGGCATCCAAGCAGCCATTGGAGACTCACCGTTGATGCCAGCAAATCCACCGCATCCATGGATCGAATTGGGCCTGGAGTTCAAACGTATTCGCGCTGGGGTGCCAGCGTAGGGTTCGAAGTACGAATGCGGTAAAACCACTGGTGGCGCTGTCCACGACCGCGCCACTGCGGCCTGTAAACTTTACCTGCTCACAATTTCCCTCCCTCATTCCTCTTGAAGGGTTAGACTTTGCCAGTGAAGTCCACGTCCGTCTTCCCTGAAGTTGAAAACGAAACCTCGGAGCAGTTGCACCCTCTGTTTCACGTGATCCTTCTGAACGATGAAGACCACACTTACGATTACGTGATTGAGATGTTGATAAAGATTTTTGGTATGACGGAATCCAAGGCTTACGGCCACGCGGTAGAAGTCGATACGGCGGGAACGACTATTCTTCTGACCTGCGAGCTCGAAAAAGCCGAGCTCAAGCGCGATCAGATTCACGCCTACGGCCCGGACTGGCGGCTTCCACGATCCGTCGGATCCATGGCGGCCATTGTGGAACCTGCGTCGTAGCGATCAGACTCCCCAACGTTTCAGTCCCGGCATCTCCAATCCCCATAGATCAAGGACCCTGCCGACCGTTTGATCGACAATGTCGGCAACCGACTGAGGCTTCGTGTAGAAGACCGGCATCGGAGGCATCAGGATGGCGCCAAACCTCGACGTATCCAGCATCAATTGGCAATGGCCGGCATGCAGTGGACTCTCTCGGAACAGCAGCACAAGCTTTCGGCGCTCCTTAAGCGTGACATCGGCCGCGCGCGTCAGCAGGTTGTCATTCAAACAATTGGCGACAGCGGAGAGTGTACGGACGGAACACGGCGCAACGATCATTCCATCGGAAGGAAACGAGCCGCTGGAGATTGCCGCCGACAAATCACGCACGGGGTAAACCTTATCCGCCAGCTTCTCGACGTCGCCGATCGAATAGTTCGTCTCCAGCGAAATGGTCGTTCTGCCCATCTCGGTGATCACGAGGTGGGTTTCCACTGTCGACAGGGCTTTCAGAACTTCGAGCGTGCGTATGCCATACACCACCCCGGTGGCGCCCGTGATGCCGACGACCAGCCTCAGCGCGCGCACTGCGGACACCGACAAAGTTCTCGAAGATACTCAAAGCTGTAGATACCGGTTCCGTGGTTGTCGCTGAAATCAAAATGAAGAGCGTACTGCCCGACGAGTTCGATCTTTCGAAACTCGAGGCTGTCGGGAATGTGGATCGGCAGGATCACGCGCTGGCCGGTCATTTCATCCTGACACGACGCGCACGGACAAAGCCCGCGAAGCAGTGGCGCGAGATGACGGGTCTCATGGCCATCGGCCCATAGAATCTGTATTTCGCCAGGAGTCAGCTTTTTAATTTTGGTGGGCGTGGTGGCATCTGTCGCCATGCCTACTCCACATCAAGTTCCGGGAGTGTCGCGTAAGAACGGATGCTCACCTGCGCGGCGACTCTTCGACTGATCTCCCGCAGATTTTTTGCGCTTTCCGATTCTGGTCGCGCGACAACAATCGGCGCACCGGCATCCGACTGCTGACGTATCGCCACATCAAGAGGCACTTCACCAAGAAATGGGATATCCAGGGCCGCGGCCGTGCGCTTCGCTCCGCCTTCACCGAAGATGTGGTCGCGCGAATTGCAGTGAGGACAAATGTAATAGCTCATGTTTTCAACGATGCCCAGTATGGGGACGCGAGTCTGTTGAAACATGCGGAGCGTCTTCATTGAGATTTGAAGCCCTACGTCTTGCGGGGTCGAAACAATGACGGCCCCGGTAAGCGGCACCTGCTGCGCCAGTGTGAGATGAATGTCTCCGGTTCCGGGCGGCAGATCCACGATCAGGTAATCCAAATTGCCCCACTCCACATCGAAGAGGCATTGCTGCAGAGCCCGATGTGCCATGGGTCCACGCCAAATCAACGGTTGATCGGCCTTCACGAGCAAGCCCATCGACATAAAACGCAGGCCCGCGGACTCCTGCGGAATCATGCGGTTATTAATACTCTTCGGCGCCTCAGTGATTCCAAGCATAATGGGCATCGTCGGCCCGTAAATGTCGCCGTCGAGAAGGCCGACCACCGCGCCATCCAGGACCAGTGATGCCGCAATGTTGACGGCTACGGTGGATTTCCCCACACCGCCTTTACCGCTGCCTACCGCGACGATATTCTTCACGTTCTTCAGGGCGGTGCGGTCCATCTGCGGCGTCTGCCGCACCTCCGCGGTCATCTTCACGTCGACGTTCTGCACACCCGAGAGCCCTTTAACAAGCGCGACGGCTTCGTCGCGCATCTGGTCCTTGACCGGACAGGCGGGGGTCGTGAGGTTCATATCGAAAGCGACGTTTCCGTCCGTCACCTTGAGATTGCGGATAAAACCGAGCGTGACGATGTCCTTATGCAAGTCCGGATCTTGCACGCGTTTTAACACGTTCAGGACCTGATCTTCCGTAGGCCCGTCTTTCTCTCTGTTCCAAATAGCCATGCTTCCTCTGATGCTAGATATTGAATTGAACATTGTAGCACTCGAAGAGGGTGGGAGCTCAGGAGGGTGCGAAAAGCGCTTGCCCTTCTAAGTTAGGGCACCAACATATTTGGCTGACCGAGTGAAGTTTTACAGCCGGCCATCCGACCAGCTGCCAGAGACATAGCGACAGCGTACAGCAGACATTTCACATCCGACATTTGGAAGACTGCCTTTCAATGTGCGATGTCAGCTGTCTGTTGTACGCCGTCGCTATGTCTCTGGCAGCTGGTCGGATGGCCGGCTGTAAAACCTCACGATCACCCGGTCAGCCAAGTATGTCATTGCCCTAAGTTAGGGGGACAAGCCGCTTACTTTCAGACCTATCTTCGACCGCCGCCGCGGCCGCGACCGGAATTCCCTTGCTCCGGTGCGGGCGCCGGTGCAGGTGTCTCCTGTGACGGAGCCGGAGGCGCTGCAGACCGAGTGGGCGGACGATCATCATCCGGAGGCCGGTTACGGACCCCCGGACTCGAGGTCTGAGGTGAACTATCCTCACGCCGCGCGTTCTCGGAATTGCCGGACCGCGGACGCTCAGTATCCTGAGGCCGGTTACGGACCCCGGGACTCGAGGTCTGAGGTGAACTATCCTCACGCCGCGCGTTCTCGGAATTGCCGGACCGCGGACGTTCATTATCCTGAGGCCGGTTCCGGACCCCGGGACTCGAGGTTTGAGGTGAACTATCCTCACGCCGCGCGTTCTCGGAATTGCCACACCCAGGCCGTCCAGGCTCATTGCGGGGCGCCTCCATGCGACGTGGATTCTCCGTTTGCTGCGAGGGCGCTGCCTGGGGCGGGTCTTCCCTGCGAACATTTTCTTCGTTCCGATTTCGATTTGCGAAGCCCCGATTGTTCGAAGGCGGGTTGCGATCCACAGCGACCGGTTCGGTGCGTTGGGGCTCTGCTCGGCGGAATGTTTCCCCAGCGGGCCGCTGGCCTCGCCTGTCATTACTCTCATTGCGCGGCCGGTTGTTCTCCGAAGGACGACCGCGGGACACCTGCGGCGGATCGGCGACACGATCATCTCCCCGTGCGTCCGACCGGCGGTCATTTGCGTCAGAAGATCTCAGAACTCGCGTGTCGACGCTTTCGTTCCTCGTGCGCGAGCTGTCCGATGGTCTGCCTCCGGATATTTGCGTGCGCTCTGCCGTCACAACCTCCCTGCGGCGGGCTTCGGTTCGACGCACGCGTTCAATCGGCTCTGTCGAGGCTCGCGCGCTCGCGTTAATTCGCTCTGGGCGGCGTCGGTCCACGAATTCCCGATTGTCACGTTCCGGACGGCGCTCATGCAGACGGTCCGCGCTACTCGCACGCCAAAAGTCCCGCTCGGACCCGACAACATAGTTGTTCACAGTCGTGCGGTGCCTTCCGAAATCGTTGTACGTCACGCTTGTAACGCCGCTGCGTCCCGAAACGAAACGCGCGTTGTGGTACCTGTTGATCACGTCGATTTCGTTCACGACCGTGACGTTGTTCACGACCGTCCGGCCCGAACCGTACCAGGGGCGATAGACCTCGTACGGAGCCAGCGGGACCCAACCCACGTTTGTGCCCCAACCAAAGAACTCCACGAGAGCCGGTCGCCAGGTATAGCGCACCGTGACCGCTCCCGGATACCACGTCCATCCGTAGCGCGGGCCGTAGTACCAACGTCCATAGTGATACGGAGCCCAGCCCCAGGGATCGGCACTGACCCAGGTCCAGCCGTAGTAGTCGAGCCACGTCCACCGGCCCTCGCGATAGGGAGCCCAACCCACGTAAACATTGGGCGCCCATACCCATCCGTACGGCGCGTCGTAGACCCAACGTCCGTGGCCCGAAAGATCTTCCGCCCCGTAAATGTTCCGACTCAGATACTTGTAACTGTCGCTTCGCGCGAGATCACGATCGCGATCCTCATTGAAGCGGTCCCAATCGTCCAAAGCGATGGCGGCTCGATACGCACGACGAGGGTTGGAAGGGTCGCCATCGACGAGGAGAGTCTGCCCCGCCCGGAGAAAGTCCGACGTGTTCTCGATATAGATCTGCGCCTCTCCGGCGCGGACGGTCAATTCCGTGGAAAAGTCGTCCCGTACAGTAATGCGGTAGCTGCCTTCATCCCTGGGAACCAGCGAAACCATCGGTGTGCTGATCTCTATGTTTGAGGTTGAACCGCGCAGGACGCGAACCGTCACTGTCCCCGCCACCACCTGCACCAGAAAGTCGCCATCCTGCAACTCTGCCAGCCGGACTTCGCTATCCGGAGCAACCCGCAGGAGGTTCGCCCAATCGAACTGAATCTCCACGCGGGATCGGCCTTCCGTGATGACGTGATCTTGAGAAACGAGGGGCGCGTTTAGTTCGGCATCAACCAGTTCGCCAGAGTCTCCTCGGCGTACGGCGACGTCACCACTCAACAGGCTAATGCGAGCGACGCCATGTTCCGGTGCGTCGCCTGGATCTTGTGCAGCACTAACGGTACCTGGCGCCATCAGGGCGCCGATCATCATGACCGCCATTAGATACTTCATGGGGGGTTCTCCTCTGCGCGCTTAGACGCAGCAGTCTCAGCAATGGCGAGCGGGATTTTAAAATTCTTACGGAAAGTTCAGAAGGGCGAGTCCACGCGGCTTGAACTCTATTGCGCGGACACTTGCCCGAGCGCCTGACGGGCCGGAGCAAAACCGGGATTGATCCGCAGGGCCTGTGTGAAGGCACCCGCGGCTTTTTGCGGATCACCGGCGCGACCATACGCTGCTCCGAGCATCGTGAACGCCTCTGCCGACGGACTCAATGCAGTTGCCCCTTCGAGTTTTCGAATCGCAAGTGGAAGGTCGCCCGCATCGAACGCCATCGCTCCCTGCTGCAGCAACGCCTGCCACATCCGGGGATTAATCTCATAAGCCCGCTCCAGCCGCTGCCACGCGTCGTCCCGTCGTCCCAGGTTCAGTGCCGCAATCCCCATGTCCAGATGACAGACCGCGGTAGATGCTTCCAGTTGGAGTGTCTTCGCGCAGGTTTCCTCCACGCCCTGCCAATCCTTCTTGAAAACCTGCAAACCGGCCTTGCTCGTCAGAGTCTTAATATCCGACGGGGAACGCTTGAGGATCTCGTCGAGTTGGGCCATTGCATCGTCCGGACGTCCGTGTCGAATCAGTTCGGTTGAGAGGCGGAGCCGTATCGAAGGATTATCCGGCTCGAGCTGTAGCGCCTGTGCGAACAGCAAAAGCTCGTCGCGCCAGACAGGCACGCGGTACCAGGCGACTGCAATATAGCCGGCACACAAAGCCGCCGTGAGAACCGCTGTTTTTCTGAGCTCCAGCTGTGCCAAAACCGCCGCAGCGATCCACACAAAGCCTACCGAAGCGAGGTAGAGATTTCTTTCGGCAAGAGGCACCACGACACGCGAAATCGAGAGGGCCGGCAGAAGGATTAGCGGTATCCAAAGCAAGGACCAGGCCAGCTTGCCGCGCAGCTTCCACAGTCCCACGGCGAGTATCAGCACTACTGCAACGATTCGGAGATCCACGCTCGACGTCGTATGCAACCCATAAAAGAAAGACAGGTTAACCGGAACGAGAAGCTTTTCGATGTAGATCCCAAGGTGAGAGATCGCCGTGAGCACTTGCGTCGACAACGACAAACCTTCGTGCACGACACCAGGGACCAAACCGTCGAATATAAATGCGCGCACACTCAAATAAGCCAGAGTGACCGCACCGAGAAGCGCATAACGCCGAGCTCGAAACTGCCGCAGGACCAGACCATCGTAGAGCACCACGCACGGAAGGAACATGATCGCGGTCTCTTTCCAGAGGAGGCCGGCTACATAGCACATCACATACGCAATAGTCGCGTGCATCGCGGGTTTGTAGTCCGCAACGTAAAAGTACACGGCGAGAAGAAAGAAAAGCGTGTACGCCAGATCCGGAACTGCGGCAATCCAAACGACAGGTTCAATGTGGACCGGATGAAGCGCGAAAAGAACGCCGGCAATCGTCGAAACCCGAAGATCCTTCCAGAGCTCGAGCGTCAGAACAAATACCACGGCAGTCACGGCGGCATGCAGCAACAAATTCAGAAGATGGAATGCCCATGGAGCCGGCCCTGCCATCGAGTAGACCGCGTTGTACGCAACCCACATCAGCGGACGATAGTAGCGGGCATCGCTTTCGACATCCGTGAGGGACCAGACGTCGGATGTGAAAACACGGGCATAGCCTGGCCACAGCCGAAGGTTGGGGTTGTTTTCAATCTGCGGCCGGTCGTCGTACACGAAGCCCATACCCAGCGCCGAGACATACGGCAGGAACGCCAGGGCAACAATCAGAGCTAAGACGTAGGCTGTTTTTCGAGGCACTGTGGCGATCATAAGCTGGGGTCAGACGCTCAGCATGGGACAAAATTACATATCCGACCAGCCGGCCAGCTTCCAGGTACATAGCGACAGCGGACAGCAGATAGCGGACATCTCACATTGAGAGGACGGTGCAGTCCGGACCCATAGGTAACCCTTTTAAGGGTGTGGAGGATGGCCCATGCCCTGTGCCGACTTCAGGGGGCAGTTTCGTATGGGGAATGCACTTTCAATGTGAACTGTCCGCTGTCGCTATGTACCTGGAAGCTGGTCGGATGGCCGGCTGTGTGCCATTAAGCAAAGTAACGTCCCGTTGCCCGTCCAAAGCTCACCTGTCGTCCTTGCAGATCCGTGACAGTAATTACAGACTCCACAATCGGCGCAAACACTCCCGGCTATTTCACGCTTGCAGGATCGAGAAACTCAACAGTACCGAAGCCGCCCGATTTCAATCCACTCTCAATAACCTTACGGTCGCCGACGGCGATCGTAACCATGTTCTCCGGCAACAGGTACTTCTTCGCAACGTTCTGAATCTCGGATTCCATGACGGCATCAATATTCTTGGCGTATTCGGGGTAATAGCCAAGGCCGAGGTTGTATACCGGAATCTCCGAGAGGATGTTGACAGTCTGCCCGGTAGTCTCAAACCAGCTCGGGAATGCGCGAACCAGCGAAGACTTGGCGAGCGCAATCTCCTCGGGCTTGACGGGCTGCTTGCCCATGAGATCCATCTCTTTGATCATTTCGCGCAAAGCAAGCGACGTCGTGGGCGTGCGTACGCCGGCACCGGCTCCAATCCATCCGCCATGAGCCAAAGTCCGGACCCATGTACTGGCTCCGTAGGCGTAGCCGTGCTTCTCACGGATGTTGAGATTGATGCGGCTGGAAAAAGCCCCGCCAAGGATTTCGTTCATCACTAGAAGCGCAGGATAGTCTGGAGTCGACCTTTCCGGTCCGCGAACGGCCAGACGAACCTGCGTTTGCGGTGCTCCGGGCCTGTCGACTATGACTACGCGCCGCTTTACCGAAGGCTCGGAGAAGTTGATGGCCGGAGCTTCCCCGCCGGTCCACTTTCCAAATGACTTCTCCAGAACGGGCAGGAGATCTTCTTTCGTCACGTCTCCCGAAACCACGAGGGCGGCGTTACCAGGCCGTGTCTGCTCCTCCCAGAATTTCTTCAAATCCTGCATGGTGATGGCGCTGACGGAAGTCTCGTCTCCCAGACCCGGATATCCGTAAGGATTGTCTTTGCCATTCACAGCGTAAATCGTGAGGATGTCCGCCAATTGTTGCGGGTCTTCCTTCAACTGCGCGAGTTCACCCAGCCGTGTTTTGCGGACGCGGTCAACTTCCTTCTCATCGAATGCGGGATTCAACACAGCGTCGGCCAATAGATCGAAACCGGTGGCCATCGTTCCGCGAGTTGCAGACAGCACCATGCCGGAGTAATCCCTCCCCGCGACAGACGAAACCGTCACACCTGCCTGCTTGAGCTGTTCGGCATACTGAAGTGCGGTCCGCGTTTTCGTTCCCTCGTCCAGCATGTCCAGCATGAAGGCTGCCAGCCCGGGTTTGTCCGCAGGATTGGCAGCAATCCCACCCTTGAGATCCAGGCTTGCAGCGATGACCGGCAACCCTTTTCTCGAGTCCAGAATGACTGTCAACCCGTTCGATAGCTGAAAGGATTCCAGGGTAGGAAACGCAAGATTGGGCTGCGGCCCGGGCGTTGGAGGAGTTGCCCTCCAAGCTTCATCCGCATTGACGGACTCTCCACCCGCTTTGCTTGCTGTCTTCGTTCCGGCAGGAACATCCGGACCATGTTCGGGCTCACCCGGCACGCCATACACAACGACACGCGAGTTCCTTTGCAGATATTTTTCGGCAAATTCGCGCACGGATTCCGGCGTGGCTTTGCGATACCGCTCGATATCTTTTTCCAGGAAGTTCGGATCCTTACGGTGATGGTTATAGGCATTAATGCGGTCAGCAATGCCCGATCCCGCTTCCATCGAGAACAAAATATTTCGTTCGATGGATCGCTGAGCGCCTGCCAGCTCCGTAGCTGAAGGTGGCGTCTTGCGAAGTTCGTCGAGTTGTACATCAATCTCTTTCTCGAGTTCTTCCAACGTGTGATCCCGCGCCGCGGTTGCCTGGATCATAAAGACGGAACCGAGAGAGTAGGAGAGGCTATAGGCAGCAACGTCCTGCGCGATTCGTTTTTCGTAAACAAGGCTTTTGTATAGCCGGCTGACTTTGTCACCGCCCAGGATATCGGCCGTAATGTCGGCCAGCGCATCTCCGTCCGAGTAGATGGGCGGAACGATCCAGGACATGTAAATCCGCGGCAACTCGATGCGATCCTTCACAGTCTTGCGTCGCTCTTCCGTAAGGGCCGGCGTCGTCACATTGATCGGTGGCGCGTCAGGCCCCCGTTTCAAGGGGCCAAAGTATTTCTCTACGAGAGCAAGCGCCTTCGTCTTATCGATATCCCCAACGAGGGCAAGACTCGCATTGTTCGGGCCGTAGTACTGCTTGAAGAATGTCTTCACGTCTTCAAGTTGCGCCGCCTGAATGTCTGCATGCGACCCGATGACTTCGCCATAGTAGGGGTGATCCATCGGATACATCAGATGCGTCACGGATTCCTCGACCACGCCGAAGGGACGATTTTCGAAATTTTCTCGCCTTTCGTTACGTACAACGTCCTGCTGATTTCTGAAGGATTCCTCATTAATGTCGTCCAGCAGGTAACCCATGCGGTCAGATTCGAGCCAAAGGGCGAGCTCGAGTTGGTTGCTTGGAACCGTTTCGTAAAAGTTTGTCCGATCGTTGCTCGTAGTGCCGTTGTAGTTGCTGGCGCCTGCACTCTCCAGAAATTTGAAGAAACTCTCCTCCGGAGTGTGTTTGGACTTCTGAAACATCATGTGCTCGAACAGATGCGCGAATCCGGTTCTTCCCTTGGCTTCGTTCACGGGACCGACGTGGTACCAGAGATTGACGGTCACCTGCGGAAGGCGATGATCCTCAACGAGCAGAACTTCGAGTCCGTTGGCCAATGTGTGTTTGTCGACGGCGATCTTCGGAATGACAGTCTCTTCAACAGCTTTGTCTCGCGAACACGCCGAACCGAACACGGTAAACATTAGAACGAGCACAAGCTTTCTCATCATCACTCCTTATTGAGTCCTAAAACTCCTCGTCGAAACCGAGGAATACAGGTTCTGCAATCAGCCGCACGCCGAACAACTCTTCCACACGACGACGGATTTCGCGCCCAAGCGCGAGGATTTCGGCAGCGGAAGCGCCACCTCGATTTACAAGAGCGAGCGTATGTTTACTTGATATCGCCGCTCTGCCCGAGCTGGTTCCCTTTGTGAAACCGGCCTTCTCGATCAGCCAGGCCGCAGACGTTTTGACTCTTTCTGCACCGGCAGGATATCGCGGAACGGGCACACTCACGCCACTTTGAATTCGTTGGAACTCCGTTTCGGTCAGAATCGGATTCTTAAAGAAGGATCCCGCACTATGACTGTCCGGGTCGCCATCGACTATCAGCATGCCTTTACTCGCGCGAACCTCCCTTACGGCAGTGCGCACTTCAGACAGCGCAGGCGGCGCCGGCCGGCCTTCAAACCGCCGCATCAGATCGGGATACTTTACGGTTGCGGGAACGTCTTTTCGCAATCGATATGTGATGGACAAGACAAGATATCTATTCTTGTGACTCGTATTGAAAATGCTGGTGCGATAGCCGAATCCGCACTCGTCCTTCGAAAGTTCGATAATCTTTTCGCTCGAGCGGTCGAGCACTCGTACGCTTTCAAGTACGCCTGAGATTTCCTGACCGTAAGCCCCCACATTTTGGACTGGCGTCCCCCCCGCGAGTCCGGGAATACCGCTCAGACACTCGACACCTGCCAGACCGCGTTCCACGCACGCTGCAACAAGACCGTCCCAGTCTTCACCGGCAGCCGCGCAAAGCTCGTCCCCCTGCCAGAGTTGGCCTTTAATGCCGACTCTCAGCACGAGGCCGGGGAATCCGCTGTCGGCTACGAGAAGATTCGACCCGCCGCCAAGCACGAACACCGGCAAGTGACGGGATTTTGCAAAGTCGAGGCCGTCAACCACGTCCTGCTCCGACGCGGCATTGAGGAAGTATCTTGCTGGTCCCCCAACGCCAAACGTTGTCCACGGCGAGAGGGGCAGGTTTTCCTGAAGGGCAATCACGGCGTTTCAGTTTAGCATTCGGTTTGTGACGCCGGCGCAAGACGGGTTCATTACGGATGTTGACGGACTGAAGATCGGCCACCACACGGACAGCCGGAGACCCACGGGCTGCACTGTGGTCCTCTGCGAAGAAGGGGCCGTAACCGCGGTTGACGTCCGCGGATCAGCACCGGGAACTCGCGAGACGGACTTGCTGGATCCTCTCAATCAGGTGGACAAGGCGCACGCGATTTTGCTCTCTGGAGGCAGCGCGTTCGGTCTGAATGCGGCAGCCGGAGTGATGCGTTATCTCGAGGAACACGACATCGGCTATGTGACGCCGTACGCGAAAGTGCCCATCGTGCCCGCAGCAATACTGTATGACCTGCGACTTGGCGATCCGAAGATCCGACCCGACGCCGAAGCAGGGTACAAAGCATGTCTGAATGCCACCTCGGGCAGAATTTCAGAAGGAAGTGTCGGCGCCGGCACCGGCGCAACTCTCGGCAAACTGCAGCCGGGTCTTCCGATGAAAGGGGGGATCGGGACGGCAAGCTTCAAGTTGGAAGGCGGAGTCGTCATCGCGGCCATCGTCGCCGTCAATTGCGTTGGCAACGTGATGGATCCGAGCACCGGAGAAATCATCGCGGGCGCGCGCTCCCCAAAGGGCAGCGGTTTCGTGGACGCATTCGAATGGTCGCGCAGCGGGGTGGTAACGGACTCCGGCAACACGACAATTGGTGTCATTGCGACAAATGTGGCTTTCAAGAAAACAGCACTCAAGAAGATCGCGCAGATGGGTCATGATGGAATGGCTCGGGTCATCAATCCGGTGCACACGCCCTGGGATGGTGACGCCTTATTCGCAATGTCTACAGGGACCTCCACCGCGACGATTGACGTCGGACGAGCAGGCACTCTTGCGGCAGAGGTCGTGAGTCAGGCTATTCTGCGTGCGATTAAAACGGCTACATCGTTTCCGGAATATCCCGATTACCCGTCGTGGAACGATATGAGGAACATTCAATGAGCGATCAGACAGCAAAGACCTGGGACGAAAGAGTCGCCGGACACGACTGTCCGTTCGATGAGCCGCGAGGAGATCTCTCCCGGCAATTGATTTTCGTGTCCAAGATGAAAGCGTCCACGCTGTATCTGGAAAGAAACCAGACATATCGCGGGTATTGCGTTCTCGTCTACGACCCGCGCCACGTCGCGCGCATCGACCAACTCACAACGGAGGAATGGCAAGTTCTCGCGTCCGATATTCACCGGGCGGAGTCGGCGATCTTCAAGGCGTGCGCTCCCGCACATATGAATGTCGCAAGTCTTGGAAATGCCGTGCCCCATGTTCACTGGCACCTGATCCCCAGATACGTGGACGACCCACGGTGGGGTGACACGATATGGAGCCCCGCGTTTTCTGATCTGCCACCGCGCACAACCCTATCCGACGAGGAATATCAGCAGGTCGTTTCAAGCATCGCCCAGGCCTTAACTCTTATTCCTTGAGCGCGGCGGCCAGGACGAACCAGTGATTCAAGTAGAGTTCACCGTCTTTTTCCACGAGTTGAAATGACTCGCGTTGCGCAGGGGTCAATCCCGCGAGCGTCTCGTTAATTTTGTTCACATTCTGTTCGGAGACCCCCTGTGTCAGTGCCGAAAGAGGACGATGTCGTATGTACGTCTCGATGACCTCCATGCGGAAGCCGGCATCTTCGAGCATTCTTCTCCACTCGGACGGCCGATACTCACGCACATGCGACTCATCGTGGAGCGTGTCGAGCCGATTCATGCATTGGTCCACGAAGTCGTCTTCCGGAACGCTCCGATCATCGATCACGACGCGACCACCCGGCGCCATCACACGAAGGATTTCCTGAAGAGCTCGTTGGATATCCGAGAAGTGATGCGCCGCTCGACGACAGGTGACGAGGTTAAACGACGCGTCAGAGAAAGGCAGGGCGTGGACATCCGCAATCCTGAAAACAACATTGCCGGCAGAGAGCCTGGCTTTTAGAAGCTCGGCTTCTCGAAGCATTTCCGGCGTAAGGTCGATTCCGATCACGGATGCGACATGCGGCGAAAGCGCGAAAGCCGTGTGGCCGGTGCCTGTGGCAATGTCCAAGACACTCCAATTGCTATGAGGACCGGCGAGCTCAACGACACGAGCCAAGACCTGAGCATCCGTGTGCGCCGGGCTCGTCGTGTAAAACGCAGCACGCTCGCCGAAGACTTCCTTCGCCCTTTGTTCGGGTGACTTCATGTTCAGTTTCACCGCGGAGTTTTTCCGCAACCTGTCCCACCAATCCGGCTTGATACAACCGATCATCCATGTACATTCGCCGTTGTGTCTCTAGAATCGGTGTGTGCGAAATCGTCGTGAGGTATTCCGCGATTTCCCACAAATCTTCTTCCGTCGTCATCCAGTCGATCGAATCAAAACGCCTCAGATTGACCGGGCGCGAAAATGCCCTCAAGGTCTTTTCCCCTTTGAGATTGTAGTAATGCTCGAAGTAGGACATCACCAGTTCGCGCAAGCTTCGATAGACAGGCTCCCTGAAGCCAAGACCTGCGTAATTGGATTTCGCGAGAGCGCCCCAGCAGCGATCGATCCTGAATGGAACGATAACGTGATCGTCATCCCGAACGGATTCCAAATCCAGGATCAAGGCTGGGTGACCATTGATGCCCATCGCGGCAGCAGCAAGCAAAGCGCCCTCGAAGCAATGTGCCGTCTGGTCACGAATCGTCCGGCGCGGGGACCGGCAGGTCTCGCCATCCGGTTCCTTGTTGTAGTGCAGGCTGTCGAGGTACTTCTGAATCTTCCAGGGGGTTGAAAGGCTGCGAAGGAGTTGGTGCTCATCGGAGGTCAGTTGTTCCACGCGGTCATTTAAAAGGTATCGGAAAGAAACCGTCAAGCGGTAAAATGCTGATTTCATGCACTTTTTGAAACATTCCGGCCATCCATGCGTTTCTCTTCTCTGACCGACAGCCTCGCTTCACCGAAAAACCCGCTATACCTGGCGCATGACGAACTGCGTGCTGCGAGTCATTCGATCCTCGATCTCGTAAAGGGAAACGTAAACGAACACGGCATCGTCTTCCCTGAAGACACTCTTAAAAACATTCTCCAGGAGGCTTCCGTACTCGCCCGCGTGTACAAGCCGGATCCGCTCGGTCAGCCTCCGGCGCGTGCAGCCGTCTCGAGGTACTACGGAGGTGCAATCCCCGACTCGCAGATTGTGCTGACGCCCGGCACCAGCGTCTCGTACTGGTATTGCTTCAAGCTGCTTGCCGAACCGGGCGATGAAATCCTCACGCCGCAGCCTTCCTATCCGCTCTTCGATTACATCGCACAACTCTGCGGCGTTACGCTGACGCCCTACGAACTCGACGAGGCGCGCAACTGGTCTATTGACCTCGACCACCTCGAACGTCAAATAGGTTCGAAAACTCGAGCCATTGTTTTGATATCGCCACACAATCCCACGGGGATGGTGGCGAGCATGGAACAATTGCACGACCTGGCCGCGATTGCTGCTCGCTACGAAGTGCCGATCATTTCCGATGAAGTCTTCAACGAGTTTCTGTTTGGCTACGAATCGCTACCGAGGCCCGCCCTCACGGATGCGCCGCTGGTTTTCACGCTTAACGGATTCTCGAAAATGTTCGCGTTGCCGGGAATGAAAGTGGGATGGATCGGCGTTACCGGAGATGAGCACCTTGTCAGCAAATCCGTTGGAGCACTCGAACTGATTTCGGATACATTTCTGCCGGTCAATGAAATCGCTCAGCATGCAGTACCTGAAATCTTCAGCAAAGGCGGGACGTTTCTTCAGAACTATAAGAACTGGATCCAACAATGCCGGTCCACCGCGGTAAATTGCCTCGCAGGATGTGACTTTGTTCCGCCTGAAGGCGGTTTCTATGTCACCCTTCGCGTGCCGGTCGAAGAGGAAAGCGCCGCAATGCGATTGCTGCGCGACCAACGCATTCTCGTTCATCCTGGCTACTTCTACGACATCCAGCCGGACCACCTCGTGATGACATTCATCCAGGATTCCACAAATCTCCAGAGAGCATTCACTTCAATAGCGGAACTGGGGAGGGGATGACAGGCGCTCCAGACATCATCTATCTCGTTCACGGTTCGAACGCGCACACATGGTGGCGGCGTCTCGCCAACGGGGGCTACCCCTGGTGGCGGCGGTGGAGCCTCTTTAATATGGAGCTGCGCCAGGCATTTCGCGAGGACTGCCAGATCAAGGAGTTTTCCTGGAGCGGACTCAATACACACGAAGGACGGCTCGCTGCGGGCGATCAACTCGCCCACGCGATAAAGCAGGAGACCCCGGACCGCCGGATTCACATCGTTGGGCACAGTCATGGCGGCAATGTTGCTCTTGTCGCGGTGAATGCTCTGCCTGAGCGCCGGGTTCAATCCCTGATATTGCTCGCAAATCCGAACATCGTTCTTCTGAATAGTCGAGGACAGCCCCCGGAATGGCTTTATTGGGGAGAGGCCACAGAACGGGTACCAGTGCTGTGGAACCTCTATTCGCCTCAGGATATCGTCCAGTGCGGGCTCGCTCGCGTATTTCATGGAGTCCGCAAACCTTTCGGAAAGTCGCTGGTGCTGAAAGAGACTTACGGTGGAGTGGGCGCAAAAGCGGTGGGTCGCGGCGAAATTCACTGGCACAGCAGACTTGCCGCGCATCGGGCGATGCACTCCGGAAAGATGGGCGCTGTGGTCGGATCGCTCCTTCAAGGCAAGGACTTTGAAGAAGCCATGAAGACCGCATTGCTTTCGCCGGATAGAGCAAATCTCGTGGAAGATCGTGGAGGCTGGCCAGGGTACGCGCGAACGGAAGAGTTGATGCGGAAATTAGGCAACGCGGAACCCTTTGATCTTGGAAATGCAACTGCCGATACGGGCCTTCTGTTCATTCACGGATTTACGGCGTCACCCGCAGAGATGCGGCCGATGGCGCGCTTCCTGTCGATGAAAACGGGTTGGCGATGCCTGGGACCTCTCCTTCCCGGACATGGAACGGGCATCCATGACATGAAAAACGCCGGAGCCGGCGATTGGATTTCAGCGGTGGAGGAAGCTTACAAAGAGTTACGTCGAACGTGCACGAATGTGTTTCTTGTCGGCTTGTCCCTCGGCGCTGTTCTCGCCTGCCATGTCGCGCTACGACGCGCCGGCGATGCGAAACTTCGCGGACTGATACTCATGGCCCCCGCCTTCGGCGTCGATCGCATTCGTGCAGCAGGAATCCACCTGTTGGGTCCCCTTCAAAAGGTCAGAGACAAAGGCAGACGGGCATCGGATTACTTCCTCGATAACAAGCTGTACACCTACATGCAAATACCTCTCAGTGGCGCGGCGGAACTGCTGAAACTGGGAAGACAGGCCGTTTCTGAAATGCCCAAACTTCGTGAGTTCCCCATTCTGATGTTCGTTGGCGATCGCGAGTCCACGGTGTCGCTGGGCAAAATGCTTGCGGTGGCGAAGAACAATCCGTGGATTCGCCTGGTTCGATTGCCGCGGTCGCGACATATCCTGCCAGTCGAGCCGGATCAAGAATTGCTGTTCGAGACGAGCAGCCGGTTTGTGGAGGAATGCTGCCGACGGGCGGATATTTGACCGCGGATTACGCGGATGTAACAGAGTAGAGTCATTGCTTCGCATGGTTTACTACATCATTTCCGGTCTGCTGCTCTTTCTTGCGCAGCCACCCACGAGCCTCGGGCCGCTGGCTTTCGTCGCGCTCATACCGCTTGTGTTCGCGGCGACCAAGGCACAGACCTACCGGAGTGCGGCATTGGGGGGTTTTCTGACAGGAGCCGCCTTCTTCCTGCCCGCCTTGTTCTGGTTGACGACGGTGACTTACATCGGATGGGTCGCCCTGGCGCTCTATTGCGCGCTTTACATTGCAGCTTTCGCAGCGCTTGCTCGCTTCACATCGAACGTGCTCGCACTCGCGGCGGGATGGGTGTTCCTTGAATTTGTTCGCGGCGTGGTGGCCTTCACGGGATTCCCATGGCTTCTTCTTTCGCATTCCCAATACGCGTTCACCGCATTTACCCAGGTCCTCGACATCATCGGCGGTTACGGTCTTGGCGGGGTGATTGTCGCCCTCAACATTCTTTTATGGAAGGGCGCGGTCTCGCGCAGGCCCAGACCCCTTCTTGTTGCCGGCGCAGTCTTCGCCGCGGTCTGCTTCTACGGGGTGGTTCGGATGCAGACCATCACGCTGAAGCGCTCGCTGCATGTCGGCCTCGTGCAGGCGAGTGTCCCGCAGGAGATGAAGCAGGCGCTGGAGTCGGACACTTACGATCCGCTCGGAGTTTTGACCCGATATCTCGATGCGACAATCAAAATGCCGCGAGACCGGAAGATCGACCTGCTGGTCTGGCCGGAGACCGTCGTTCTTTCTCCTTACACCCTGAACGTAGACCCTTCGATCCTGAGAGAAACCGCCGCCAAAGAGGCGCGCTTCGCACAGGAGTCGCTCGCCAGGCTGGCGCAAGCGAATGGCTCATACTTTCTTATCGGCTCCACGAGCTTTCTGCCGGCCGAGTACGGATACGTCTCCGATCCGCAGATCGCGCTCAAGATTCCCGAAGGGAATTGGGGACGCCGGTACAACAGCGCGTACTTGCTGGACCCGAACGGCCGATATCTCGATCGTTACGACAAGATCCATCTTGTGCCCTTTGGCGAATACATTCCTCTGCGTACGATCTTCCCATTCCTGGTTGCGTTCGTTCCGTTTGACGCTTCGCTCAACGCCGGAGAACGGCAGACCATCTTCCGAATGAACATCGGCGGTCAAACGTCCAAATTCGGTGTTCTGATCTGTTACGAAGATACCGACTCGGAACTGGCGCGCCGACTACGGAGAGACGGCGCCGACTTCCTCGTGAACATTTCCAACGATGCGTGGTTCGGACTCAGCGAACTCGATCAGCACTTCGTGACAGCCCGATTTCGGGCTGTGGAAAATCGCACGGGAGTCATCCGATCGGGGAATAACGGATTGTCCGGGCTGATAGACCCTCTAGGTCGCGCGGAGATCGTGCTCGACAAGGACGAGATCCGCAGCGGGACAGGCGACCTCTGGGTGAGCGACGCCAATTCGATCTATACGCAGGTCGGAGATCTCCCTGAAGTTGCAGTGTCCGGAATGATACTTCTGGTGGAATTTGCCAGAAGAAAGAAGCGATCCAACTAACGCTATAATGTCTGCCTTTTATGAATAAGGCCGCTTTCTACGACCTTGACGGCACGCTGTTGTCCTGCAACCTCGTAACGATGCATGCGTATTATGCGAGGAACGACCGGTCACTGGTGAAAAGCGTCTATCAGCTGACGAAGGTCCTTCTGAGTGTGCCGCTTCTCTTCGGTCTCGATCTCTATTCCCGATCGCTGTTCAACGTCTTTTCATTCCGAGCGTACCGCGGGATGCACCGCGATCGGCTCATCGGCCTCGCCGACGACTTGTTTGAAGTCACGATCAAGCCGTCGATATTCCCCCAGGCCAAAGCCTTGATCGATTGCACGCGGGATCTCGGATATCGAAATGTACTCGTGACCGGAACTCTGGATTTCACCATTCGCCCGATAGCGCTGCACTTCGGGTTTGATGAAATCATCTGCAATCGGCTCGAGTTCAAGAACCACGTGGCGACGGGCCGGGTTCTCTCTCCTCTCCTGGCCGAGAATGAGAAGGCACGAAGCATCCGCGAATATGCGCAGCAGGAAGGCATAGATTTGAAGCAGTCTTGCGCGTTCTCCGACAGTTCGGCAGATGTTCCGATGTTGTCTGCTGTCGGACACCCGGTAGCGACGAACCCAACGCACCGCCTTCGCCGAATCGCTTTGCGGAACGAGTGGCCGATTCTGGAGCTTCGCGAAGAGTCGACCTTCCCTCCATTCCTCAGACCGGCGAAGGCGCTTTGATGAAATCCCGAACACTCTGGAGGTGGAACCCCGTTAGCGGGGAATATGAGTCCGGCCCCGCTCCTGCCCGTCATGGCAGCGGTGAGATTTCCGCAGTCCAGGCGTTCAGTAACTGCACGCTCCTGCTGATGGGGGGCACCGGTTTCGTCGGCAAGGTCTTTCTCGCGATGATTCTCGATCGCTTCCCCGAACTACGGAAACTGATTGTTCAGGTGCGGCGGAAGAAAAATGTTTCGGGCGAACAGCGGTTCTTCTCGGACATTCTCAACTCTCCGCCTGTTCGCCCCACGGTAGAACGTCTCGGCGGAGCGGACGCATTGCGGAAAAAGATCGAGGTTCTTGAAGGAGACCTCGATGAGCCCCTTTGCGGAATCGACCCGGAAAGGCTGGAAGAACTGAAAGGAAAGGTCGACGTCGTCGTCAATCTCGCAGGCGTCGTGGACTTCGATCCGCCTGTCAACGAATCGTTCGAGACCAATGTGTACGGCACCCGCCACCTGATCGATCTCGTGAGGCTGCTGGACACAAAACTCGTTCATGTCTCCACCTGTTACGTTGCAGGCAAACGCAACGGCCGCATCTCCGAAGAGACAGAGATCCTGGGCTACTACCCTCACCGCGACAGTTCGCCTGGTGAGACCTTCTCCATCGAAACCGAACTCGACTGGTACGAACAGTTCGTGCGTGAAACCAGGGAATCACGAGAAAGTAGTCCTCGGCCTGTCCGCGAGCGATTGCGTGACGGTGGTATGAATCGGGCTGACCAATGGGGCTGGACGAACACCTACACCTATACGAAGAGTATCGGAGAGCAGATGGTGGCGCAGACGCCGGGTCTTACGTACAGCATTGTGCGCCCCGCTATCGTGGAATCATCGCTCCTGTTTCCCTTTCCCGGCTGGAACGAGGGATTCACCACTTCTGCACCCCTTGTTTTGATGGGCGGCGGAGGCGTCAAAGGCTGGCCTGTGCGAAAAGACGGACCGCTGGAGATCATTCCGGTGGATCTGGTCGCTCAGGGCATCCTGATCGTGGCAGCAGCGGTGTTATGCGGCAAAGGCAAGCGTGTCTACCACCTCGCGTCGGCAGATGAGAATCCCATCATGCTTCCACGTCTTGTGTCATTCCTCGGAATGAATTCGCGGTACAAACACAAACATAAGAAGGAAGGAAACCGCCTGGCGAATGCCTGGAAGGCATACGTCGAGACCCAGGTTATTACGGTGGAGTCTCTTCAGGCACGGCGTTCGCGGCTGCACCGAGGGCTCGACATCATCCATGCAGCGCTGACACTGGGGAAAACCGTATTTGGAGCCCGTAAGATTGATCCCTATCTGAAGAGCCTTCGGGATACGCGCCGGCAAATCCGCGCTCAGGAAATCACGCTCGACAAGTTTCTTCCGTTCATGTTTCACAACAGTTTCGTTTTTGAAACTCGAAACATCCGCGAAGCCGCCTCAATGCTGACGGATGAGGACCTCAAGAGAATCTGCTGGAATCCGGAAACGATCGATTGGGCCGACTACTGGGTGAACATTCACACGAAGGGAATCGAAAAGTGGATCCGCCCGATGTTTGCGACGTCAAAAAAGCCAGCGAGTTAGCCACGGATTACGCGGATCCGGCAATCCGTGGCTCGAACTTCAGGCGTTCGCCTTGGCCTCTTTCACGATAAGAACCATCGCGAGTTCACCCTTCCGCATTTGAACCATCACGGTGGGGACCTTCAGAGTTCCGAAGTCCTGGTATTCGTGGTACGCCTGCTGAACCACCACGTCGTTATCGATGCGGGTCTCAACCTTTTCGACCATGTTCTTCGCATTGATATAGCCGGTTATCTTGTGGTTGCCGGGCAGCGTAAAACTCACGAGTTTGTATTCCTCGCCACCGATCGTCTTTGATTCACTCGTTACATTGTTGGCAGCGGCGCCTTTCAGGAATCCATACGGCGTGAGCCAGAATTCGAACTGCGTGGTCCAGGGGGAGTCGGCACCGATTGTCTGCGTTGTCGACTGCGGAGCGGGCGGCGAGCCCTGCAAGCGCACGGCCTCGACAGTTGACGTGACGGCGTTCAGATCCATGCGTCGCGCATACGACCGCACGACCAGGTGATGACCCGTCTCATCATACAGAGACCCGGATCCCGAGTACTGAAGTGTTCGAAGATTTTCCGCCCCCATCGCCTTGGCCGCGGCAGTAACGATGGACTTCGCATCCTGGGCCGAACCGGTTAATGAAAACGCGGCCAGCAGGATCATTGGCACGAAAGGGCGAACCCAACTCTTGACCATGTTGACCTCCTTCAGGAGTATTTAAAGCGGCAATATTTTCCCGAAAAAGGAGTTCTATGGCAATGAGGTCCGCAGGAGGTTGTGTCTATTCCCTACTGACGAAATAGAACAACACCGCGGTTACGAAGAAGAGGGCAAAGTATGCACCAGTAAGTGTCCACATGCGCTTTCGTTTTGTGCTGTCAGGATACTGTTTGCGGTGCATGCTTAATCCTGTTGTCTTCTGAAAGCCGACTATTCACTTCCTCGAAGATGGTGAAGAGAACTGCAGTCGCGAGGTGAGCGAGAGCCACACCAGTAATGAAAAGTAGGACGACAATGCTGTACCCGATAACTGTCAGGGCGTTCGCGGCCACGTGAGGATTCCTTTAACCGCGAATTACCGTGGATGAATCCGCGCAATCCGTATTCATCCGTGTAATCCGCGGTTATCTCTTCCCCGCTACGCGCTCCGCTTGCGAACCTCGGGAGCCTTTTCACCCGACTTGTCGACAGGCCGCTCGACGTTCAGCTTCAGGAAGAGAAGAACAAAGCCTGACAACAGCGATCCCGTCGCCATAACCAGGGCGACAAAGGCCAGTTTGTCCACAGGGAGGCTTGTCGAGACGCCGGAGGGGTCAAAGAGAACGCCGGCAATCCACGGTGATAACACGGCCCCGCCTCGTCCCACACCAATCACGAAGCCCGTCCCCGTAGCGCGGACGTGCGTCGGGAAACCATAAGCAACGATCGAGTACAAGCCCGATATGGCTGCGTTCCCGAAAAATCCGACGGCAATTGCCAGCCACATCAATGTGTCCAGGTCTGCGGGTGTACGGCCAAACAGGACAATGGCTATCGCGTTGCAGGCCAGAATCACGATCGAAAGTCGCTTCAACCCGACGCGCCCAGCCAGCAATCCGAAGAGAGCTCCCCCTGCGGCGCCGCCAAAGTTTGTCAGCGCCAGAACGCGTGGCCCTGTTCCCGGAGGCATCGTCGGGAACATTGCACCAACGATCCGAGGAGTCCATTTCGCAAGAAAGTAAAAACTGACAATGTGGAGAAAATACGCAGCGGTCAGGATCAGCGTAATATTCACCAACGCGGGTGAAAAGATGTCCGCCAGCGACTTCTTGCGTTCATCCGATGCCATCTTGGGAAGAGCACTCACCCCGACGAATCCGAGTTTGGACAACGAAGCATTCACCCTCGCCAGAGCGTCAGCGGGCTGCTTGCGTGTGAGCCAGTGCACGGACTCGGGCACAAAGAAAAAGGCCATTGGCAGAAGAAGCGCGGTTAACCCGGCGCCCAAAAAGAACACGGAGCGCCATCCATAGGCGTTGATGAGGCCCGATGCCCATAATCCACCAATGCCTCCTCCGAGCGGATATCCAATGACCATCAGGGAAATGCACAGGCTTCGCCACTTCTTGTTCGAGAACTCGGCCACGACCGCGTTCGTGCAGGAGAGCATGCCGCCAATGCCAAGACCTGTGATAACACGCCAGATGGACAACTGGACCGGGCTCCCTGCGGTGGTCGCCATGAACATGCCGAAAGCCATCGTGGTAAGACAGCCCAGCAGCGTCGGGCGGCGGCCGATGCGGTCCA
>Ga0111539_10001085_pt1 | contig 35942 bp, 30 predicted proteins | sample RhiMethybrSRZTD1_FD_79667 | JGI IMG/M metagenome (GOLD analysis project Ga0111539, IMG submission 79667) | Populus rhizosphere microbial communities from Tennessee, USA - Rhizosphere MetaG P. TD hybrid SRZTD1 (version 2) (version 2) | ecosystem: Host-associated > Plants > Roots > Rhizosphere >...
CGAAGTCTTCGGGGATCAGCTTGATCGCCACCTCGCGACCGAGCTTGCTGTCGGTGGCGCGATACACCTCGCCCATCGCGCCTTCGCCGAGCTTCGAGGAAATTTTGTAATGCGCGATAGAGGCCGGCGGCATTGGCGCGTGAATAGTACTACGCCGTCACAAGTCGCGCCGTTGATAGCTCCAGTAGGCGAGGGCCAGTGCGGCGAGCGCCGTGGTTCCCAGGACCACGAGATGTTTCGCCTCCGGCGCCGTTCCGGCCAGGATGCCGGTGGCGGCGTAGTAGTGGAACGGCGAGAAGTGGGCGAGCTGCCGCGCCGGTGCCCAGATCGACTCGAGAAGCTCGACGAGGTACGCGGCGATCGCGAGGATGCCAACGGCGCCGATGACGGCACCGCGCCGCCGGGCCCAGCCTGACGCTGCCAGGGCGACGCCGCCGAAGCACCACGCGATCAGCGTCATGTGCGCGCTGAGACTGAGCACCGTACGCGCGGCGGGCCACTGCGCGTCGCGGGGCGCCATCCACCACAGCCCGGCCCACGTCGTCGCCTGCATCGCGCCGCTCATGAGCAGGGTGCCGAACGCCATCACCAGAAACGTGCGGGTCACGATGACGTGACGCGACATCGGACGCGCCAGGAGCAGGTCGACGAGATTCGACTCGACCTCGCCGGCCGGTTCGGTCGCGAGATAGATCGCGAACTGTACGAGGAGCATGACGATCAGCGGATCGAAGTAGGCGAACAGCACCATGCCATGGAACGACGTGAGTGCCGGTCCCATCGTCTGCACGACAAACGCTGGAACGACCTGCGCGAGACGTTCGAAGCTGCCGCCGTCTGCGTACGTCGCTGCGGCCGCGATGATTGCCAGCTGCAGAGCGGCAAGCACCAGCGCGAGCGATGCGGAAAGGACTCTCACGCGCCCAAGCGATCGCAGAACGAGCGCCGTCACGGGGTGTCTGCCTTGTCAGGCACGCCCTTTGGGACGTGCCGGTCCTTTTGGACGTGCCCCAGGAGACGAAGAATCGTTTCGTCGAGCGAGAATGCCGCGAGCTGCACGTCCGCGACAGGAAGATGTCCGAGCCGCGGAATGATCTCACCGAGTGGCCCCTGCACATCGAATAACCATTGCATCGGCTCGCGGGTGACGAGCGTTGCGCCGGGCAGCATTGGCAGGTCGCCATTCACCGGTGTCGAAAACGTCACGGTCAGTCGTCTTGGTGCGGCCGCTCGCATCTCGCTCAGCGTGCGGACCGCGACGAGCTGACCGCCGCGCACCAGGCCGATTCGCTGACAGATGCGATCGACCTCGGACAGAATGTGCGACGAGAGAAACACTGTCGTGCGGCCCGAACGCGCAAGCTCGTCGATCGTCTCGCTGAACGCTTCGATCATCAGCGGGTCGAGGCCGGACGTCGGCTCGTCGAGAATCAGCACGCGCGGCTCGGTCATCAAGGCCTGGATTAGTCCGAGCTTGCGCTTCATCCCGTGCGAGTAGTCGCGCATGCGGCGATTGAGATCGAGATCGCTGACGTCGAAGCGGCGCACCAGGAACTCCATCCGCGCTGGCGCGGGCCGCGTGTCGCCGATCGAGGCGAGGAAGCGCAAATACCGCGCGCCGGTCAGCTCGGGATAGAACGGCATCTCGCCGGGGAGATAGCCGATGCGGCGGCGCGCCTCGAGCCCCTGCCGATGACAGTCGAATCCGAGGATCGAGGCGGTGCCGCTGGTCGGCCGCACGAGATCGAGCAGCATGCGGATGGTGGTCGTCTTGCCGGCGCCGTTGGCGCCGAGGAAGCCGAATACCTCGCCTTGTGCAACCTCGAGCGACAAGTTCTCGAGGCCGACGACGGGGCCGTAGTATTTCGTCAGCCCTCGCGTTTCGATCGCGGCGACCGTCACAGTGCTACTTGCCTCGGGCGCGACCGAGTTCCCGCAGCACCGTCGTCATCAGCTCGGTGACCGGGTCCTCGTCAGCCTGACCTTCGAGCACGACGTCATCGGGACCGGGCCTAATCGCAAAGCTCTCGTCGGTCGCCGCGCCGCCAATGTACTCGTGCGTGCGCAGCTTCACCGAGACAGAGAACGGCTGCCGCAGTATCGTGCCCGTGGCGTTGAACTCCTGGATTCTGAAGTCCGTGCCGCTAATCACCGCGCGGGCGCTGAACAGGTCGAGGGTCGCTGTCGGATTCTGCGGTGTCACAGGCGGGATCTCGACGATGTATTGCCGCCCGGTCGGACCGTCTTCGATCGTCAGCTGCTGATCGGACTTCGCCTGCATGATGCCGATACTGGTCTCGACCAGTGCCTGCGCCATCTGCGGGATCGACAGCACCGGCGTGTGAATGGCGCCGACTCGGACGATGTAGTTGGTGCCGTCGACGTGAAAGAGCTGCGACCGCAGCTGTCGCACCGGGTCCTGACTGATCGCTGTCGCGATCGTCCCGTCCGGGCGATACGACGCGACCTTGTAGCGATGCGGGTTGTCGCGATCGATGACCTGGCGGATCACCACCGGGCCATCGGTCATGCCGTCCATCGCCACTTCGTATTCGAGCCGCTCGACGCCCTGGCCGCTCGAGATCGTCTGCAGCGATCGCGACAGCACCTCGCTTGCCGACAGCGTCGTCGGTGCGCCGAGCCGCGGCAGCACGCCGTAGACGACGAGCGCGATCACCGCGGCGGTCGCCGCCGCCGAGACGAGGCCAACACTTCGCCAGGGCGACGGTCTGCGCGCGCGGAGCACGGTGGCGCCGCGCACGTCGCCGGCGTCACGCATCGCATGGCGCAGGCGCAACTCGAGTGCCGACGCCGGCATCCCATCCGCATCGATCAGCGAGGCGATCGTTTCCATCTGGTCCCGCCTCTCATCGACTCGCGCGCGACATGTCTCGCACGCATCCGCATGCGCGCGGCACTCGTCGCTCGCTTCGCCGTCCACGACGGCCTGCACCTCAATGTCAGTCAGGCAACGCATTGTTTCCTCCACCGATCCAAGGCTCGCGCCAGCAGACGGCCAACCGACTGCTCGCGGATCCCGGACGCAGCTGCAATGTCTTTGTATGAAAGTCCCTGCGCTCGGAGCGAGAGCAGCAGCCGATCGCGCGGCGCGAGTGCCCGAAAAGCCTTGCGCGCAACAGTTGTCGTGTCCGGCTTTAGCCGGACCTCCTCGTCAACCGGATCAACGGTCCGATGATCACGCTCGGCATTCCACGGCAGCCAGCGCAGCCGCCATCGCGTCCGATCGCGACACCCGTTTGCCGCGACAGTGAACAGCCACGATTTCAGATTGCGGGTGTCACCGTCGTGCTGCAGGTGATGGAGCAGTTTGAGGAACGTCTCCTGCACGACGTCCTCGGCATCGCCGGTGTGGCGCAGCACGCTTCTGCAGAAGCGATACAGCGCCGCGCCATGTTCCTGAAACAGCCGCAGCGTCTCGCCCTGTGGATCGGCCGTGGTCGAGGTCGAGGCGAGCGGTTGATCGACGGCTTTCATCCAGCGACTCGCAATCGTAGTCACATCGGCTCTCGTCCTGTAGAACGGGGGCGATGGGCGTTTGTGACACCCGTAGAGGCGCGTCTGCAGTAGTCTCTATCCCGCCCAAGGAGCATGAGATGAAGAAGTTCACAGTCCGACCAGCCACCACTCGAACACTGCGGTTCGCATGCGCAACGGTCCTCGCTGCGGCGCTTGCCTTGACACTGCCGGAACAGGCCTACGCGCAGCGGGAGACGCCGCCACCCGTGCCGGATCTGATTCAGGTGGCTGCAGGTCAGAGGCTCTTCCTGGCTGGTCACGCCTACGGTACTCAGAACTACATCTGTCTGCCCTCGGGCGCCGGCTTCGCTTGGACGTTGTTCGGCCCGCAAGCAACGCTGTTCCACAACGACGCGCTGCAGGTGATGACCCACTTCCTCAGCGCCAATCCTGACGAGGGCGGCACGCTGCGCGCCACGTGGCAGCACTCCGTCGATTCGAGCGCAGTGTGGGCAAGGGCCATCGCCATGTCCTCGGATGCCGGCTTCGTTGCGCCGGGCGCGATCCCATGGCTCCTGCTGGAAGTCGTTGGAGCTGAGGGCGGAACGAGAGGAGGCAGAAGGCTGACGGTGGCGAACTACATTCACCGCCTGAACACGGCGGGCGGGATCGCTCCGGCGACCGGGTGTTCGCAGTTGGCCAATGTTGGGAGCCGGATCTTCGTCCCGTACGAAGCCGACTACTTCTTCTACCGCGGCCAGCATCGCGATGACGACTGAGAGCGCGGCCGGGTTGTGGCGTCGCGAGTTCTACCGGGTCGTCATTTGCCGACCATGTGCGGGACGTCCTTGTTGTTTTCCTCGCAGATGCTCTCGATAAGCTCCCAGTCGGGTTTGAGGTCCCAGGAGAGCCGGACGTCCCAGGGCTTGGTGTAGGCCTTGGGGTCGTCGATGGTCAGGTCGATGTAGATCCGGCCGATCGATGGCCGGGTATAGCGCTCCACGACGCGCAGCGCCTCGGTGCCGGGCAGACCGCGCATGTCGAGCCACGTCTTGCCGTTCTGGCCGATCGTCTCGACGACGAACGTGTCGCCTTCCCATCTGCCGACGGAATATCCCATCCACATCGGCTGCGCGTCCTCGGGCACACGCGGAAGCTTGCGTCCGTCGGTGAACACCTGGCGATAGATCGTGCGCGACTCGTGCAGGAAGAGCATCACGTCCGGCGTTTGAACCAGCTTCAGCCCGTCGGGGATGTTCAGCTTCTCGGGGATGCCCGACGGCCAGCAGCGCACGCCAGGATGATCCTTGCCGTTGTTCTCGATGCGCTCCTTGTAGACGGCTTCGGCCCACGGCTGCAGCGGCACGCCTCCGGGCGGCAGGTCTGCGGCCAGGTTGAGCAGGTGCTTCACCGGATTGGTGGGCAACCAGAAGCCCGAGAGATCGATCTTGCCGTCGGGTGTGCGCTGCGGCGGCGCGTTGAGATCGACCTTGCCGTCCTTGGTCCTCGGCACGTTCTTCATCGGATGGTCCGCCCACTGCGCCGCCGTTGTCGCGCTCATCGCGCAGGCGAGCAGGCCGGCTAGCACATAGAAGCGTGATCGTGTCATACAGGCCGGATCTTAACAGAGCGCCCAGCGTGCCCCCCCGCATCGATCGAGATCGCGGATATATGATCGCCTGTCAGATGACGGAGCCTTCCCAGTCATTGGCCGGACGGACGATGTTCGTCACTGGCGCGTCGAGCGGCATCGGCAAGGCCATCGCGCTCGCTGCCGCTCGTGCCGGCGCTGATGTCGCGTTCACGTACCGGACGAACGAAGCGGGCGCGCGCGAGGTGGAGCGGGCCATTACCGCGCTCGGCCGGCGCGCCGCCGTCATCAGGCTCGACGTCTCCAACGATGCGTCGCTGCGCGCGCTCGGGCCGGCCGTGCGCGCCGCGGTTGGCCGCGTGGATGCGTGGATCAACAATGCGGGCGCTGACATCCTGACGGGAGCTGCTGCATCGTTGACCGATTCGCAGCGGCTCGATCTGCTCCTCGCGGTGGACCTGCGCGGGACGATTCACGCCTCGTGGTGCGCGGCCGAGGTGCTGGCGGCACAAGGGGCTGGCGGCGTGATCATCAACATGAGCTGGGATCACGTCCTCAGCGGCATGGCCGGCACCAACCCGCAGATGTTCGCGGCCGTGAAGGGCGGCGTGCTCGCGTTCAGCAAATCACTGGCACGGTCGCTGGCGCCTCGCGTGCGTGTCAATGTCATCGCGCCCGGCTGGATCGAGACGTCGTTCGGCGAGGGACTCGACGCGCAGCGTCATCGCGAGATCGCCGAGGCCACGCCGCTGGAACGTTGGGGCACACCTGATGACGTGGCTGGTGCAGCCATCTTCCTCGCCTCACCTGCTGCTGCCTTCATCACGGGACAGGCAATCCTGGTGGGCGGCGGCGTCGTCATGTGACGGCGGGTCCAAAGGACCCGCCCTACGACCGAAGACCGAAGACCGAAGACCGGAGCGAGAGATGGCGAAAAAGGAACCGACATACGACGAGGCACAGATCACCGAGAAGCTGAAGGAGCTGCCCGGCTGGTATCTCGAGGACGGCTGGATCCGTCGCGTCTACAAGACCGATGGGTGGCCGACGACGCTGATGCTGGTGAATACGATCGGGTATGTCTCGGAGGCCGCGTATCACCATCCCGACCTGTCGGTGACGTGGGGACGCATTACGGTAAAGCTCTCGACGCACAGCGCCGGCGGCATCACCGACAAGGACTTCGCCCTGGCGCGAAAGATCGAGGACGTCGTGCTGTGGCGGCCGAAGGAAGGTGAAGCGCTCGAGGGAACACCGAACAAGTGGGTGCGGAGCGGCGATCCAAGAGGATGACCCAGCCTTCGCCTTCGGCTTCGGCGGGGCAGGCCCAGCCTTCGCCTTCGGCTTCGGCGGGGCAGGGTCACCGTCGTGTCCTGTTCGTCACCGGCAAGCTGGCCGAGCCGGCGCTTCGTCGCGTGCTCACCGAGATGGCGCCGCCGTTTTACTACGATGTCGCTGTTCTCAAGATCACGGTCGCCGCGTTGATGACGACGTCGTGGATCGCCAAATCGCTGGAAACCTCGTCAGGTACCGACCTGGTGATGATCCCCGGCTTGTGTGAGGGCGATACAGGTGTCCTAGCTGAGAAGCTTGGCGTGGACGTGGAGAAGGGACCCAAGGACCTGCGCGACATCCCGCGTCACTTCGGACGCGCTGCGGAAGCGCGCGAGTACGGCGCCTGGGATATTGAGATCGTCGCCGAGATCAACAACGCACCCCGTTTGACGCGCGAGGTCATTCGCCGCGAGGCCGCGCGTTACCGTGAATCGGGCGCCGACATCATCGACATCGGCTGCACACCGGGGCTACCGTTCCCTGCACTCGCCGACGTGGTTACCGAGCTGGTCGGTGCCGGGATCCGTGTGAGCGTGGACTCGCTCGACCCGGGCGAGATCGCGACTGCAGTCGAAGCCGGAGCCGAGCTCGTGCTGAGCGTCAACGGCTCCAACATCGAGGTTGCCCAGCCGCTCGCCGATCGCGGCGCTCGCTTCGTCGTCATCCCAGACATGGGCGGTGGATTGGATTCGCTCGAGCCCACTGTGGCGAAGTTGCAGGCGTGGAGTGTGCCGTTCCTGATCGATCCGATCCTCGAGCCGATCGGCATGGGATTCATGGCCTCGCTCGAACGCTACGCGGAGGCCAGGCGTCGGTGGCCCGCGGCCGAGATGTTGATGGGGATCGGGAATCTGACCGAGCTGACCGCCGCGGACTCAACGGGTGTAAATGCGTTGTTGATTGCCGTCTGCCAGGAGCTGGGCATCCGCAGTGTGCTCACGACCGAAGTGATTCCGTGGGCGCGAGGCGCCGTACGCGAGGTGGATGTCGCCAGACGGCTGATGCACTATGCGGTCACCAGGCACACGGTGCCAAAAGGTGTGGACGACCGTCTCGTCACCGTGAAAGATCCTGCGGTGCTCAGCTACTCGGAGGACGAACTCCGCGCGCTGCAGGCGGAGATTACCGACCCCAACTTCCGCATCTTCGCCGACGCCGAGGCCATCACCGTCTTCAACAGCGAGCGCTTCGTGCGCGGGACCGACATTCAGACGATCTTCGCGCAGCTCGACGTGGACGATCCGGCGCATGCCTTTTATCTCGGCAAGGAACTGGCGAAAGCCAGCCTCGCCGTGGCGCTCGGCAAGACGTATCGTCAGGAAGGTGCCTTGGCGTGGGGTTATCTCACGCCGCCGGACGAGAGCGTGCGCGAGCATGTGCCGCTGACGCAACGGCCACGGCGGCCGCGCGCGACTGGTGACGATCGTGCCGGTGGCTGAAGATCGCCTGACGCCGCTCGTTGAGGAGCTGACGCCGGTGCCGGATCCGGCGTGGTGTTGTGAGCAGCTCGCGGGCTTGCCGTATCGTCTTTTCCTTGACAGCGCATCGACAACAACACGTCTCGGGCGTTATTCATTTCTCACCGCCGATCCGTTCGACGTCATCGAGCGCAAGGGATCGAGCAGCGCGCTGGACGATGTGCGCGCGCGGCTCGCGCCGTTCCACGCTGAACCGATCGCTGGGCTGCCGCCGTTTCAGGGTGGAGCGGCCGGCTACATCGCCTACGACTGGGGTTTAATGCTCGAGCGTCTGCCGGCGCCGCGCTACGACGATCTCGCTCTGCCCGATGTGGTGCTGGGCCTCTACGACTGGGTGCTCGCGTGGGATCACGTGGCCTCGCGCGCGTGGCTGATCTCGACCGGCATGCCCGCGACAGCGGGACCCGACCGCGCCACTCGGTCCCGAGCCCGTGCCGATGACGTCCGCGAGCGCCTGCGGGTTGGACCGAGCCCTTCCGACCGACCCGACCAAACTGACCCCGTAGGGCCGGTCCTTCTGGACCGGCCGCTCCCTCCGTCGTACCTCGTCGAGAAAGGCTGGTGGGATTCGTTCGAGCTGCGCTCGTCATTCACCCATCGCGACTATCTCGAGGCCGTGGGGCGCGTACGCGAGTACATCTTCGCCGGCGACATCTTTCAGGCGAATCTGTCGCAACGGTTCGAGGCGCCGCTCCGCGAGTCACCCTGGGCGTTCTACTCGCGACTTCGGCGGCGCAACCCGGCACCGTTCGCGGCGTTTCTCGAGACGCGCGATGCGAGCGTGGTCAGCGCGTCGCCTGAGCGCTTCCTGCATGTCGATCGCAGCGGCCTTGTCGAGACGCGGCCGGTCAAAGGCACGCGGCCGCGCGGTGTCGGTCCCGAGCACGATGCGGCATTGGGCCAGGCGCTCGCCGAGAGCGCCAAGGATCGCGCCGAGAACCTGATGATCGTGGACCTGATGCGCAACGACTTGTCGCGCGTCTGTGCGCCAGGCACCGTGCGTGTCTCCGAGCTCTTCTCGCTCGAGCGCTACGCCACCGTCCATCATCTGGTCTCGACCGTCGTCGGCCATCTGGAGCCCGGCTACGACGCGCTGCACCTGCTGCGCGCGGCGTTCCCCGGTGGATCGATCACCGGAGCGCCCAAGCTGCGCGCGATGGAGATCATCGCCGAGCTCGAGCCATCGCAGCGCAGTGTGTACTGCGGATCGATCGGCTACTTCAGCGTCACCGGCGACCTCGACACGAGCATCGCCATCCGCACCGCAGTCGTCCGCGACGGCCGCGTATACTTCAGTGCAGGAGGTGGGATCGTGGCTGATTCCGATCCTGAGCAGGAGTATCGCGAGACCCTGGATAAGGCTCGCGCTCTGATCGACGCCCTTGCCTTGGCACATTAATGATTTTGCGCCCGAGCGTCGAGATGATTTTGGTATTGGACAACCGCGACTCGTTCGTCTACAACCTCGCCCGATACGTGCGCGAGTTGGGTGGCGAGGTGGTGATCCGTCGCAGCGATGAGATGACCCTGAGCGAAGTCGAAAGGCTGGCGCCGAGTCACATCGTGATCTCGCCGGGTCCGTGCACGCCGGCAGAGGCGGGCATTTCCACCGAGGTCGTTGGCCGCTTCGGTCCGACGACGCCGATCCTGGGCGTCTGTCTGGGCCATCAGTGCATCGGCGCCGCCTACGGTGGCGACGTCGTGCGCGCTGGCTATCCCATGCACGGCAAGACGTCGCTCATCTCGCACGACGGCTCGGGAATCTTTGCGGGACTCCCGTCGCCGCTGCGCGTCGCGCGCTACCACTCGCTGGTGATCAAACCCGAAACGATGCCCGCCGATCTGCGCGTGATGGCGACGGCTGATGACGACGGCGCGGTGATGGCCTTCGAGCATCGCGAGCATCCGGTGATCGGGGTCCAGTTCCATCCTGAATCTGCCGCAACTGAGTACGGCTACGCGATCGTCGCGCGATTTCTCGGCCGCGACCGCGCCCGCATCGAGGCGCTCCCGCGACACGCTGACGGCGCCATGACGACACGGGAGCTGTTTCTGCCGTGGACGCCGTCTGAAGACATGCGGTGGCGGCCATTCGTGCCGCCGCCGAATCCGTGATCATCGAGAGCATCGTTACCACTCTCGCCGAAGACGGCCGTATCAACTGTGCGCCGATGGGAGTCGAATGGGGTGACGAGGTTATTGTCCTCAAGCCGTTTCTCGAGACCGCGACGTATCGCAACGTCACAGCTACCCGCAGCGCGGTCGTCAATCTCACCGACGATGTGCGGGTGTTTGCGCAGGCGGCGATCTCGAACCCGGTGTATGCGACGGTGCCGGCGAGCCTCGTCCGAGGTGTGGTGCTGACCGACTGCTGTTCGTGGCGCGAGCTCGAGGTCCGGAGCGTGGATTCGACGCCGCCGCGGTCGCGCATCGAGACGGCCGTCGTCCACCGAGGCTTCCGCCGCGAGTTCATCGGCTTCAACCGCGCCTGCCATGCTGTGCTCGAGACGGCGATCTATGCCACTCGGCTCCATCTGCTGGAACCGGCCTTTGTGCAGAGCGAGCTGGCGCGGCTGCAGGTGATTGTGGACAAGACCGCAGGCGGACGAGAGCGTGAAGCGATGGCGTTGCTCAGCGCACACATTCAGGGCGCCATCGGAGGATAATTCGCGGATGCCCTTCGACGATCGCTCAGGGCACCCCGAGCCGAGTCGAGGGGTGCTGACACGCCGAACCTTCCTCCACCGCGCCGGCGCGGCTGGCGTCGCTGCGGTGGCCGGCGCACGAGGGCTGTTCGCTGCCAAATACGATCTGCTGATTACAGGTGGGCGCGTCATCGACCCCTCGCGCCGGCTGGACGCGGTGCGCGACGTGGCGATTACCGGCGGACGGATTGCCGCCGTCGACGCCAACCTCGCCGCGGCCGACGCGGCCTCGACGCTTGATGCCGCGGGTAAGCTCGTCGTCCCTGGCCTGATCGACATTCACACACACGTGCGATCGAAGGAGATGCCGTCGATCTGCCTGTCGAACGGCGTCACCTCGCTGCTCGACGCGGGCTCGCAGGGCGTGGACAAGATCGACGAGGTGATCGCGGCGGCCAAGGCCGCACCCAACCGCGTGCGCATCCTCCTGAACATCGCGCGCACGGGCATCCTGCCCGACGGCGAGCTGATGGACATCAGTCGCGTCGATGTCGCGGCGGCGCAGAAAGTGATCGCCGCCAATCGCGACCTCATCGTCGGCGTCAAGGCGCGGCTGTCGCGCACGGTCGCCGGCAAGAATGATCTCGAGGCGCTTCGGCGCGCGCAAGCGATCACCGGTCCGCTGAAGCTGCCGGTGATGATTCACATGGGCGACACAGTCTCGCCGCTGCCGGAGATCCTCGCGTTGCTCAAGCCCGGCGACATCGTCACCCACCTGTATGCACCGCCTCCGCACGGCATCTTCGACGACCGCGGCCGCGTTCTGCCGGAGGTGATCGCGGCGCGCAAGCGCGGCATCTGGTTCGACGTCGGCAACGGCCGCGTCGCGCACATCACCTGGGCCCTGGCGGAGAGCGGATTGAAACAGAAGTTCCTGCCCGACACGATCTCGTCGGACTGGACCGACGCCGGCCGCACCGATCAGGTGTTCGACTTTCCGAACGTGCTGTCGAAGTTCCTGCTCCTCGGCCTGCCGGTCGGCGAGGTCATCGCGATGGGGACGGCCAATGCGGCGCGCGCGGTCGCGCCGTTCAAAGACCTGGGCTCGCTGCGCGTCGGGGCCACTGCCGACGTGTCCGTCCTCGAGATCCGCGAAGGCGAGTTCGAGTTCGTGGACAACGACAACACGAAGCGGACGGGGAAGGCGAAGCTGTTTGCCACGGCGGCGATCGTCGGCGGCAAGAAGGCATGAGGGGAGACGTATGAGACGCGCGAACATCCTCGGAGCAAGTCTTGGCGTGCTGTTGTCACTGTGCGTAGGGCACGTCATTCTTGACGTGACGGTATTCGCGCAGGCGCCATCGACCACTCCGCGCAAGCCTGCCGCCGGTCCTTGGCGGTTCATCGGCCCGGCACCCTGCACCAATCTCGAAGGCAGCTTCATACAGTGTCCGCCGGCCGAGCGTTCGGTCGCGGTTCGTGCCGGCCGTCTGTTCGACAGCGTCAGCGGCCGCATGCTGACGAAGCAGGTCGTGCTCATCGCCGGCGAGCGCATCACGGAGGTCGGCCCCGAGGGTCAGGTGCGGATTCCGGCGGGTGTGCCGGTGATCGATCTCAGCCAGGCGACCGTGCTGCCTGGACTCATCGATGCCCACACGCACATGTACAACACGCGTCCGGCGGGCATGAGCACCGAGCGATCGATGCTCGTCGCGATTCAGAATCTGCAGGCCGATCTCCATGCCGGCATCACCACGGCGCGGGACATGAGCTCCCACGGCAACGGCTTCGGCGATGTAGAGATTCGCAACGCGATCACGATGGGCGACCTCGAGGGACCGCGTTTCCAGGTCTCTGGCCGCGGCATCCGCTGGGATCCGAATCCGGCCAAGGGCCCTGAGAATCCGCTCGACTATCAGATGATTCGCTCCGCCGACGAAGGGCGCGCCGCGGTGCGCGAGCAAGTGGCGAAGGGCGTGGACTGGATCAAGCTGTTTCCGACCGGTGCCTATTCGTTCAGTCCGACCGGCGAGGCGCAGTACGTGCTGATGTACCCGCTGCCGGTGCTGCAGGCGATCATCGACGAGGCGCATCGTCTGAACCGGAAGACGGCGTGCCACGCGTTCGGCGGCGACGGTCTGCAGTTCGCGATCACCGCCGGCTGCGACAGCATCGAACACGGCTACGGCCTCAGCCAGGCGCAGCTCACCGACATGTCGAAGAAGGGTCTCTCGTACGATCCGACGTTGATGCGCTACACCGCGCCGTTTATGGACGACAACGACGCGAAGAGCACCGGCGGCAAGTACCGCATGACACCGATCTTCGAGAACGCGGTGTCGATGGCGGCGAAGACGCCCGGGTTGAAGATCATGGTCGGTAGCGGCGTCGATGGCTCGACGTTCGTGCACGGCACGCAGGCGCTGGAGTTCGCCGGCCTCGTGAAGCGTGGCATGACGACGGCGGCGGTGATCCAGTCGGGCACGATCATCAACGCCGAGGTGATGGGCTGGAAGGATGCGGTCGGCTCGGTTACGAAGGGCAAGTTTGCCGATCTCGTCGCGGTGTCAGGGGACCCGCTGGCCGATATCACCGAGCTGCAGCGCGTGAAGTTCGTCATGAAAGGCGGCAAGGTCGTTCGCAATGACATGACCGGGACCGCGCAATCCGGGACCAGGTAACCACGGGATGCCCACACGGGACGAAGAGGCCGTCTTCGTCGAAGCATCGGCGCGATTGCACTTCGGTGTGCTCGACTTGCGAGGCACGCTGGGGCGCTGGTTCGGCGGGATTGGCGCGTCGACGGCGACGCCCACACTGCTCGTTTCGGCGGCCCGCGCCGACCATCTTGCGGCGCGCGGCGCGGATGCCGAACGAGCCCGTGAATTCGCGCGCCTGTTCGTCGCCCACCACGATCTCCGCGGTGGCGCTGAGATCGATGTCCACAAGACGTTGCCGCCCCACGCTGGCCTTGGGTCAGGGACACAACTTGCGCTCGCCGTCGCGCGGGCGCTCGCCGAGCTCTACGGCGTGGCGAGCGATGCGCGCTCACTCGCGCGCGCCGTAGGACGCGGCAAGCGATCCGCGATCGGTACATGGACCTTCGAGGACGGCGGCCTTGTCGTCGAGGGTGGACGCCGAGCGGATCGCGGCGAGTGTGGTCCGCTCATCGCGCGTGTGCCGTTTCCTCCGACCTGGCGATGCGTCGTGGCGATACCCGAAGGGACTCCGGGCATCAGCGGCGCAGGTGAGGCTGAGGCGTTTGCCCGTCTGCCCGCGCCGCCGGAGCGCGACGTCGAACGCGTCGCGCATGTCGTCCTCATGGCGCTGCTGCCGGCACTGGCGGATGCCGACCTCGCGGGTTTCGGGCGCGCGCTCACCGAAGTGCAGGAGATCACCGGTCGGTGGTTCGCGTCGGTGCAGGGCGGCACGTACGCGCCTGGCGCGAGCGCCGACCTCGTGCGGCGTCTGCGCGAGTGGGGCGCGTCCGGTGTGGGCCAGAGCTCCTGGGGCCCCGCGGTGTACGGCATTGTTGACGGCAAAGAGGCCGGAGGGCGTCTCGCCGATCGTGCGCGAGAGGCCATGGGCTCGTCAGGGTCGGTGTTCGAGGGGCCGTTCCGATCCGGCGGCGCCCGTGTGTGGCGCGCGGCCGTTCACGCAACACGGTAGGGGATTCGATGAAACACGCATGCATCACGTTCGTGCTGGTGTGCGCCGCGACGGCCGCATTCGCGCAGCCACGCGCGGTCTATCAGCAGACGCAGTACAAGGGCCAGGAGATCGGCAAGCTCACCGGCGATGTGTACTACGCGCGGATGGACGACTATCTCTCGGTATTCATGGTCACACCCGAGGGCATCGTGCTGGTGGAGCCGATCGGCACCGAGTTCGCGACCTGGCTGAAAGCGGAGCTCGCGTCGCGATTCAAGGTGCCAGTGAAGTACGTCATCTACAGCCACCATCACTGGGACCACGGATCCGGCGCGTCGGTGTACGCCGACACGGCGCGCATCATCGGCCACGAGGCGATGGTGAAGCGCCTGGCGATGCCGCACGCCGAGACGCCGCTCCCGCAGAACGTCCGCATGCAGGACGCCAACGGCAACGGACGCATCGAAGCGAGCGAGGCGCAGGGGAACATCAAGGCCCAGTTCTCGCTGTACGATGCCAACCGAGACGGCGTGTTGAGCGGCGCCGAAGTCACTCGCGGCCCGCTCGCGTTCGTCGTGCCTCCTGATCTCACCTACACCGATCGTGTGACCATCACGCTCGGCGGCAAACGCGTCGAGGTGCTGCCGCGCCCGATCGCGCACGCTGACGACAACACGATCGTGCGGTTCGTTGACGGCTCCAATGTGCTGTTCGCGTCGGACTGGATTACGGTGCGCCGTGTGCCGTTCGGCGGGGATGTGGCGACGAAGGACGAACTAGCCCTGGTCAAGACGGTCGAGGGACTCGAGTTCGAGCACTTCGTCTGCAGCCACGGCATGTTGGGCAAGAAGGCGGACGTCATCGCCAACATCCAGTATCGCGAGGAGCTGCGTGGCGCAGTCGCCAAGGCGATTGCCGCCGGCCAGACGCTCGAGCAGGCACAGGCCAGCGTCACCATGGACGCCTACAAGGACTGGGAGTTCTACGAACAGCAGCGGCCGGCCAATGTCGCCGGCACGTATCGCGCGCTCAACGCTGGTCGTTGACTCGACATCTTGGCGGTGCGGGACTGTAGGTCCGGAGCAAACCGTGGGGAGCGTATTGGCATACCTCGTTGGTCGGAGGCGAATGCTGAGGTGCGTGGATCAAGTCGGTTTGCGGAGCGACCTACGGTCGCGCACCGCATTGACGCCAAGACTGGTCACCGTGCAGTGATAACACGCGCTCGTGACGTTATCCACGTTGTACCAATGATGCCGGCCGCCGGCCCGCTCGCAGTCTGAGTCCTTCGCCGCCAGTCCCAGATTGATCAGAGTCCAGGGCAGCTTCGTGCGCAGCCATGTGCGCCATCGATACGGATGCCCGGGCTCCCACATCTACGTGATTATCGTCGGCTGACGCGCCGATAACAGGTTCAGGAGTGCGTTCAATCATGTCGTTTGCGCGGATTGTCGGGTGTATGTTCAAAGGTGCGCTGATCGTTGGCGGGATCGGCTTCTGCGCCGGATTCTTCGGGCCGATGGTATTTGCGCCGGACGCCAATCAGGGGCCGTTGCTTGGCATCTTCATCACCGGACCGCTCGGCGCACTGCTTGGTGCGATCGGCGGTGTCGTCTACGCAAAAGACCAGCGGTGAATGCGCCGTTCCATTCTCGGCAGCGGTGTGCGACCGTAGGTCCGTAGCAAAACCGTGGGGAGTGTATTGGCATACCTCGTTGGTCGGCGGCGAACGCTGAGGTGCGTGGATCAAGTCGGTTTTGCGGAGCGACCTGCGGTCGCACACCGCTGCCACTCAGTAGTTCGACTATCGCAACTCCACACGCCCGCGCGGGCTGTCGACCGTCGCGATGATCGCCGGCGCTGAAGCGGATCTCACTTTCAGATCGAGTCCGAGCGCATCGAGCATCTTCTGAACGCGCGGAGCGTCAGGATGTTCCGCGTGTAACTGTGTCAGCGTTGCGCCTTTGGCAGCAGTCAGCGCAGGATGCGGCGATGATCCCCAGTCGATGAAAAACGGCACCAGGCCATCTGCGACGACGACCGCCGGATCGGTGTAGCGCCAGGCGAGCACGACGCCATCAGGACGCCGCCGGCTGCCTGACGCAATCGGCCCAAGTGTGACCCCGGACTTGGCAGCCTTCTCGGCAACGGCAGGCAGCTCGCTGCTCTTGACCACCCACCTCACCATGCGCGGTGTTTTGAGATCGTCGATGCCGAAGCGCCGTGGACCCGATGGTTTGGGCTGTTCGGGATCGGGCCCGATGATCTCCAGATAGCTGGTCGGACCGAGTGCGACGAGCGCGTTGCGGGTCCCGAGTCCTGGATGCTGACCGCCGGCAGCGGCCTTCACGCCAAGTTGCTTCTCGATCGCGTCGATGCCGAGTTGCAAATCGGGTGTGGCGTACACGAGATGGTCGATGCGCCCGAGCAATGTGCTGGATGGTGGCTGCGCGAGAGTCATCACGCCTAGCAGGATCAACACGATGAAGAACAGGACCTGCTTCACCGGCGGCGGCCGAACGAGGGATCGGCGGGAAGAATCTCGCCGTCATTGGGACGTGCCAGCGGCGGAGGTGGCAATCCCTTCTTCACGTACTCCTCGATCACTTTCTCCTCGGCCCGCGCCGCGCTCAGCATGTTGCGCAGCGCGTTGTTGCCCTCATGGCAGTCGTACGGATACACCTCGTAACCTGGCTGCGTCGTCAACGGAACAGACACCTTCCACGGCACCGTCCATGTGTCCGGGTCGGTGACCGTCGCTTCATAGGTGATGGTGTCGTCCGCAGTCCGCGTCAATCGCTCGACGACGCGCAGCTTCTCGGTATGGCGGGTGCCAGCGAGTGCCGTCTTGTTGGTGAATCCACTGGTCTCGATCACCAGCACGTCGCCGTCCCATCTGCCGGTCGAGTAGCCCATGTAGCTGTGAAAGCTCTCGCCGGGCAGACGACCGTCGATTGGGATGATGCGTGTCTCGTGAATCATCTCGTGACTGATCGCGACGACGCCTGGACCCTGCACGATGCGCAGCCCATTGCCATACAGCGTGGGAAGCGATGCCAGGGGACCGCGACTGATGCAGCGTTCAAACAGACTGCGATCCTCCCAGGTCAACGGCAGTAGTGGGTTGACGGACTTGTTGACCGCGGCCATGCGCTGCTCCGCGGCTGGCGTCCGGGCCGGCACCCGGCCGTTGCCGGGTTCGATCACGAGTGACGTCTGGCGATGCGTACGCGTCCCGACCTCACCGACGAATGTTCCAGCCGCCAGTCGCACATCCCCGCGCGTCTCGTCGTCGCGCCGCTTGCGGTCGGCATATTCCTGATCCGAGAGAAACCGGCGGTCGCCGAACTCTGGCGCGCGCTGCAGCGGGACGCTGCGGGCATCGTCAGTCGTCCAGGTGCCTTGCAGATCGGGATGGCCCCATGGCGTGCGCGGCGCGGTGTAGGGCTTCTGCGCCGCCACGGCAATAGCCGTGGCGCCGACGGCTATCGCCGTCGCGCAGATCGCTGCGGTGATGAAGAGCGTTTTCATAGATGCCGCGGTCATTATGCGGCATCTCAGTGAGCGTGCCTATCGGCGCGAGTCGAGTCTCTGCTTCGGCGGAGGCGGCATGCTGAGCGGCGCGAGTCTGGGCTGCGGGCGCGAAATAATTTTCGTGCCGTCGAAGATGACGGTCAGCTCGACCGGCTTGCCGGTTGTCACGTCAACCGACTGACGACGTTCGCCGTGATCGACGTGGCGGACGAGGACTTCGCGCGAGCCAACCGCTGCAGGAATTGGCGCGAGCGGCGCCGATCCGATGCGCTGGCCATCGACGAACACTTCCGCACCGGGTGACGTGTTGACGATGAGGACACCCATCGGGACCTCGACGGTGTAACTCGTGATGTCCCCGGCCTTCACTGTCAAATCCGCCTCGGCGCGGTAGTTGAAGCGGTTGTTGACGAGGATGACCTTGTGACGGCCCGGCGCCATCGCGATGTGACCCTCACTGCTGATGCCGACGCGCTTCTTGTTCTCGTAGACTTCAACCGGGAACTTCGATGTGATCGCGATGAAGCCGCCCGTGATCTCGTAGCGGGCGATGGTGCGCTCGCCGGCCTGCACGCGGACGGTCCGCCGCACCGTGCCGTTCTCGCCTTCGAGCACAAGCAGGTGCCGCCCTGCGGGAACCTTGTCGAGCGTCAGCGGCGTGAATCCGGACTCCTTACCGTCGAGCATCACGCGCGCGCCATCGGGCGTTGAGTCGATCCGCAGCTCGCCGGTCGGCCCGTTGGTCACCGCCAGGTCGGCGGTGGCCTCAGTGAGGTTCGACTTTGTGGCGTCGCTCGACGCTTTCTCGGACTTGCCAAACACACCGAACGCGAACACCGAGCTCACCAGCAACACGATCGATGCGGCGGCGGCGATGACCCAGACCTTCTTGTTCGACGGCACGCGTCGCGACGACCGATGCCGAACCGCATCGTCGGCCACGAAGGCGTCGTCTGACGTCCACTGCAGCGACAGCCCCTGGCGGGACGGCGGCGTCACCGGCGTGAGTGCCTTGGCCCGCGCGACCTCGGCGGCCACCGCCTGTTCGGCGGCGGCGCGAGCCTGTTCGGCCGCGGCGGTGCGCAGGCGTAGTACCTGCGCGCGCACTTCTTCGAGTTCCGTCGTGCGGCGCTGCTCGGCCTCGGCTTTTGCGGCCGCCACTTCGACCTCGAGCCGCGAGTTGGCTTCCTGGCGGGCGCGTTGCGTTTCCTGGCGCAGCTTGGCGTCGGCCTCGCGGCGCATGCGTTCGGTCTCGGCGTCCAGCGCGCGTGCCGCTTCCTGGTCGGCGCGCCATTCTTGCGCCTGACGCTGACGCTGCTGCTCGGCTTCGCGCTTTTCCTGCTCGAAGCCTTCGCGTACCGCTTCGGCCTCCTGCCGCACCAGGCCGAGCTCCCGTTCGAGTCGCGCGTTGGCTTCAGCACGCACCCGTGCGACTTCGGCTTCGAGCGCGCGCGCGGCGGCTTCTTCGGCCTGGCGGCGCACTTCTTCGGCCGAGTCGTTGTTGCGCTGCGCCTGTGCCTGCTCGCGTTTGCTCTGCTCAGCCTCGGCGCGCACCCGCGCGAGCTCCTCGTTCAAGCGGGCATCGGCCTCGGCCTTCAAGCGGGCCACTTCCGATTCGAGCGCACGAGCGGCCGCTTCCTCAGCCTTCTGACGGGCTTCGATCTCGGCCCCCTCGCGGAGCAGCTCGATTTCCCTCTGCGTGTCTTCGTGCGCGCGGCGCGCTTCGGCGGCTTCCTTACGCAGCCGTTCGAGCTCGGCGAGGAGGCCGGCTTCCGATTCGGCACGTACGCGCGCGACCTCGCTCTCGAGCGCGCGGGCGGCCTCCTGATCGGCCGCGTGGCGGACTTCCTGGTCGCGCGCGTTGTCGTCGTGCCGGGTCTGCTGCTCGAGCCGGGCGCGATCGGACTCTTCACGAAGCCGCGCAATTTCGGCATTCAGCCGGGCATCGGCTTCCGCGCGCACGCGTTGCACTTCTTCCCCGAGCTCGTGGGCCGCGGCTTCCTGGGCCGCCATGCGCGCTTCCTGCGCAGCCAGCTCGCGCAGGGTCTCGGTTTCGAGCTGGGTCTGTGCCTGCGCCAGACGCGCTTCGGCAGCTTCCTTCCGAAGGCGATCGAGCTCGCCGCGAAGACTGGCTTCCGCCTCTTCGCGGACGCGTGAGACCTCGCTCTCGAGGGCGCGGGCGGCGGCTTCGTGCGCAGCCTTGCGGGCTTCCTGCGCCGCGACGTCGCGCTGATGATCGGCCTGGCGCTGGGCCTGCTCCTGGGCGCGGCGGCTCTGCTCGGCTTCGACCCGGATGCGTTCGAGTTCCGTGCTGAGACTCGAATCGGCCTCGGCTTTGACGCGGGCGACTTCGGCTTCGAGCGCGCGCGCGGCCGCTTCCTGCGCGGCACGCTGCGCTTCCTGGGCGGCCGCCTCGCGCAGTGTCTGCGTTTCGATCGCGCTCTTGGCCTTTTCGTGCTCCGCCTCTTGGCGCAGCTGTTGGAGCTCGCCTTTCAAACGCGCGTCGGCTTCGCCGCGGATGCGTGCGACCTCGGCCTCGACCGCGCGCGCGGCCGCTTCTTCGGCGGCGCGCTTGGCGTCCTGCGCGGCCTTCTCGCGGGCTTGCTCGGCGTCGCGCTGCGCCTGCTCCTGCGCACGGCGAGTCTCGTCGGCGTCCTTGCGAATGCGCTCGAGTTCGGCTTTGAGACGGGCATCTGCGTCGCCGCGGACGCGCGCGACTTCGGCCTCGGCGGCGGCCGCCGCCGCCTTCTCTGCGGAATCGCGGGCCTGACGCAACTCGGCATCGCGCGCCTTCTCGGCCTCGAGATGCGCGTGCTCCTGTGCGATGCGCGCCGCCTCGGTTTCCTGGCGAAGACGTTCGATCTCGGCCTGGACCTGGGCTTCGGCCTCGGCGCGTGAGCGGGCGACTTCGGCAGCGAGCGCACGGGCGGCGGCGGCCTCGGCCGCTTGCTTGGCTTCGCGGGCGGCGGACTCCTCGTGGACGCGGCGAGCGTGTTCCGCCTCGACGCGCATGCGCTCCATTTCCGCCTGGATCTGCGCGTTGGCTTCCTGACGAACGCGGGTGAACTCCGCCGCGACGCGCGCGTCGGTCTCCGCTTTGACGCGCGCGACTTCTTCGGCGAGCGCTTTCGCCGCCTGCTCCGCGGCGGCCGCCTTCATCACTTCGGCTTCGGCCTGGACGCGCGCCATCTGTTCGGCTCGCTCTGATTCGGCGTCGGCCATCATGCGCGCCATCTGTTCCTGCCGGGCCGATTCGGCCTCGGCCTGGATGCGGGCGAACTGTTCTTTTCGCGCGGATTCGGCCTCCGCCTGCATGCGCGCGATCTGTTCCTGTCGCGCGGATTCGGCTTCGGCCTTGGTGCGATTGAGCTCCTCGGCGAGCGCAAACTCCGCATCGGTCTTGACGCGGCTGAGCTCGTCCGTCAACTTGGCTTCGGCTTCCGCGCGCACGCGGGTGAGCTCGACGTTCAGCGCTTCGCGGGCCTCGGTCTCGGCGGCGAGACGCGCCTCGGCGACGGCCGCATCACGAGCGGTGGTGGCCTCGCGCTCGATCCGCGCCAATTCCGCGACGCGCTGTTCGGCGGCCTCGGCGCGCACGCGTTCAAGTTCTGCGGCGAGTTTGGCGTCGGCCATCGCCTGCACGAGGGCGATCTCTGCCGCATGCACTTCCGGGTCTACCGCATCGTCTGCCGGCGGGCGGCGCTCGCTCGATGGGGCCTGCGCGATGTGATCGATCGAGATGACGAGCTCGTCGCTCTCTTCTTCGGCGTTGAGTGACGCGACCGTGGCCTCGATCGAATCGTCGGTGTCGCCCTCGAGGCTGATCGCATCGACTCGAAGGTCGTCGGCGATCAAGTCGATCTCAGTGACGTCCTCGGGCGCGGACGTTCTGGACAGCTCGAAGGCCGGCAGCGGAAATTCCTCGTCAGGAGGCGGCGTGGTCGCCGCGACAGGCTTCGGTGGCGGCGGCGGAGCGGCGACCTTGGCGGCCGGTGCTGGCGACGCGGGGGCGGGTGCCGGTGCCGCTGCACTGCGCGGACGCGCTTCATGAGCGCGCGCGACCATCGCGTTGATCTGTTGGGCGAGTATCGTGCGATCGCAGCTGCGCAGCGACGGCAGCGTCATCCGCTGCGGGACGGCAGGCGCAATCGTCGACCGGAGGTGATCGAGGACGCGATCGCGGTGCTTTTCAGAGACCGATTCGCTGAACAGGACCACGTCCGGCGTCTGCCGGTTGATGGCGACGACCGCCGCATAGGCGGACGACACCAGCATGAGCTCCGCCCCGAGTTCGTCGCGGACGAACTGACGGATCGCGTCCGCCTGCGACCCTTCCGGCTCGATGGCGAGCACACGGACGATTTCAGCTTGTGCGTTCAACGGCATCCCGAGGTCCTACCTGTGGTCCGATTCGTGCGTCTCCGGCGTCAGTCGGGTCTGCCAGCGTCAGCCGGGCCTGCGACGAGGTGACACTTTTCGCAATCGATGTGCCACGAATGTTCGTCGCCGACGACGACGGTAAGTCCGTAGTACGGCTGATGTTGCGGCCGTGGCCCGGTGTGCCCCCAGTGATCTGGCTCGACTGCTTCATCACGATCCTGTCTGGTCGCTGACGTTCTTGCCGGTTGGGGTCGTGATGAACGGCGCAGGAACGTGAAGCGTGATCCGTGCGATGCCATCTCAGCCCCCGACGGATCTATCGGCTGCCACGTGCCGAATCCGCATTCTGAATTACGCTGAAGGTGGATGGACATCCGCCAGCTGCAATATCTGGTGGCGCTCGCACGAGAGAAGCACTTCACGCGCGCCGCGCAGGCCTGTCATGTGACGCAGCCGACGCTCTCCGGCCGCATCCGTCAGCTCGAACAGGAACTGGGGGTCCCAATCGTCGAGCGCGGCCAGCGCTTCCACGGGTTGACCCGTGAAGGCGAGCGCGTTCTCAAGTGGGCGCACGTCATCCTCGACAGCTGCACCTCGATGCAGCAGGAGATTGAAACGCTGCGCAACACGTCCGGGGCGCTCTCGGGACGTTTGTCGATCGGCGTGATCCCGTCAGCGCTGCCGATGGCGGGTCTGATTGGTCGCGCCCTCCGCGATCACCACCCCGAGGTCGAGCTCACGGTGCTGTCGCAAAGCTCGATCGAGATCCTGCGCAATCTCGAGGACTTCTCGATCGACGTCGGACTGACGTATCTGGATAACGAGCCGATCGAAGGCATGCGCTCCGAGGCGATCTATATGGAGCGCTACTGTCTCCTGGTCCGCGCCGACCATCCACTGGTGAAGGCGTCATCTGTCTCGTGGGCAGATGCGGCAAAAGAACCGCTTTGTCTGCTGACGCCCGACATGCAGAACCGCCGCATCATCGACCGGGCATTCCGTGCCGCCAACTGCACCCCGGTCCCGCGGCTCGAGACCAACTCGGTGATCAACCTATGCGCGAACGTGCACTTGATGGGGCTGGTCAGCGTCATCCCCGAGTACTTCCTCGAGATCATGGGACCGATTTCTGATGTGCGAGCTGTGCCGTTGACCGATCCGCTGGTCGAGCACAGCGTCGGCCTGGTCGCGGTCGATCGCGACCCGGTGTCGCCGCTCGTGCTGGCGGCGTTCGACAGCGCGCGCATTACCGAGCCTCCGGCGATCTCCAGGCGGCATTAGGCCGGTCCGGCGACCGGCCCCTACGCTCATCGACTACCCGCTCATCGACCGCGCGTATCGGCCTATCGGCACAATCGATTGGACCGCTCGTCCCCGTCCACCTGATCATGTGACGTTATGCCTGTTCGGCTGATTGCTGTCTATGTGTTCGTATTCGCGCTGTTCGCGCATCCGGCCTTCGCCCAATCAACCATCAACGGAACGATCAGCGACCCTCAGTCGGCGGTCATTCTTGACGCGCGGGTCACGCTGCTCGCCGGACAATCCGAGGTCCGCTCCACACGCACCGACGCTCAGGGGCGCTACCGGTTCGATGCAGTGCCGGCGGGCACGTACGTCGTCATGGCCAGTGCCCCGGGATTTCAACCGGCGACCGTCGCGGAGATCAGCGTCACGGCCGGTCAGGGAGCCACGCGCGACCTTTCGCTCGCCCTCGCAGGCGCCACGGACTTTGTCTCGGTCGAGGGCGTCGCGCGTGCGGGATATCGTGCCGACGCGGCGTCGCTCGGACCGCTCGGATCCTCACCGATCCTCGACACGCCCTACACCGTCACCGTGCTGCCGAATGAGCTGATGGTGAACGGACAGGTCAAGAACTTCAAGGAAGCCTCGAAATATCTGCCGCTCGTTGAATTCCAGGAGATGCAGGGCTCGGAGATCCTGCGCCCAGCGACGCGCGGCATGCAGGGCAGCAACATGCAGAACGCCCGCATGGACGGCATGGGCATCGTTGTGACCGGCGCCAACAGCATGGAGTCGCTGCAGCAGATCGAGGTCCTCAATGGCCTCGGGGCGGCGATATATGGGCCGGCGAATCCGTCCGGGATGTTCAACTTCGTTCCGAAGCGTCCCACCGAGGCTCCGGTCCGTCGGCTCAGTGCGAGCTACGACGGCCGTTCGGTGGCGACCGGGCAGGTCGACTTTGGTGGACGCGCAGGTCCCGGCCGGCGCCTGGGTTACCGGGTCAACGCCGTCGGCGGTGACGGCGAGATCTTTGTGCGCGGCAGCGATCTGTCGCGCAACATGGTGAGCCTGGCCGGCGACGTGCGCCCGTTCGACCGTACTGTCGTCGAAGCGCTGTACAGCCATTACAGCCTCGAGCAGCGCGGGTTCCCGGGCTGGTTCACGTACGGTCGCGCGAATCGCAATGCGACGTTTGTATTCGTGCCCGACGCTCCCGATCCGGCGCGTGAGGGATACGGACAGCGGGAGGCCGGCGTCGATCTCGAGTCGCGCATCGCGCAGGTCCGCGTCAGGCACGACCTGAACCGCGACTGGCGCCTCAGCGTCGGTGCGCTCGATCAACTCGTCGAGCGCGACATCAGCACGCAGGTGAATGCGCTGACAGACAACGCGGGCAACTACACCGCGTCGCTGGCCAGCGGCTTCGCGCCGCGGTTCCGCGTCTTCAGCAACCTGTCCTATTTGAATGGGCGGATGACAACGGGACGCGTGAGTCACGATGTCGCCATTGGTGTGACTGGCTACACGTTCAAGACATACTCTGACGTCACCAATCCGCCCGCGGCGAGCGTGCGGCTTGGCACCGCGAACATCGCTTCGCCGGTCGTGTTCGGCTTGCCCCTCGCAGGAATACCCACGCACACCAACCTCTTTCGATCGAGCGCCGTTCATCAGCAGGGCTTCAGCGTCGCCGATAATGTGCGGCTCGGCGGCGGGTGGTCGGTGCGTGCGGCGATCAGCCAGGACTGGATCTGGACCGACAACTACAACAACCAGCACGTGCGCACTGGCGGATACGACGCTGATGGAGTCAGTCCTCTGGTCAGCGTGATGTATAAGCCGCGTCCGCGCATGACCGTGTATGTGACCGCAGGCAGCAGCCTGCAGCAAGGCGACATCGCTTCCGGCACGGCCGTGAACGCCGGTCAGGCGCTCGAGCCGTATCGCTCGCAGCAGCAGGAAGTGGGCTACAAGATCTCGCTGGCGTCGCTCGATCTTTCAGCGGCGTGGTTTCGACTGCGCCGTCCGTTTGCCAATCTCGATCCGGCGGATAACGTATTCAAGATCTCCGGCGATCAGGTGAACAACGGCGTCGAGGCGATGGTGACCGGTCGAGTCGGGACACGGCTCGTCACCTACGGCGGGTTCACCGTCCTCGATCCGGTGTTGACCGACACGCTCGCTCCCGAGGCCAACAACAAGCAGTTCGTCGGCATTCCGGCGTGGAAGTCGAACCTGCTGACGGAGTATCGCGTCGCCGCGGGTCCGGCCACGTTCGTCTCGTTGAACTGGCAACTGGTCGGTGAGCGGCCGATCGACGATGCCAACACGGCCTTCACGCCGTCGTACCACGTCGTCGATATCGGCGCGCGGTATGCGCGGGCGTTGAAGAACGTGATGACGACGTGGCGGGTGACGGTGAACAACGTCGGCAACACGCACTACTGGTCCACGTTGGGACCAGGCAACATCACCGGCACGAACGTCGGCAGCTATACGGCGCACCTCGGTCAGCCGCGCACTGTCGCCGCGTCGATGGAAGTCGCGTTTTGAAGATCGTCCCCTGCGCGCTGGCTATCGCTCTTGTCGGGCCGGTACTTCTCACTCTTGTAGGGCCGGTCCTTTTGGACCGGCCAGCACTAGGACAGTCCTCGAACGCACTTCACGTCTGTCACGCGGGCAGCCTGCTCGCGGCCTTCACGCAAGTCGAAGACGAATTCAAGAAGCAGCACCCCGAGGTCGTCATCACTGACACGTCGGGCGGCAGCGTGGATCTGGTGCGGCGTTATGCGGCGGGACGCCTCGAGTGTGACGTGCTCGCGCCGGCCGACCATCTCGTGATCGATGCGATGCTGAAGCCGCCACGGCTCGCCGACTTCTCGATCGTCTTCGCCAGCGGACGAATGGTGCTGGCGTATCTCGCCACTGATTCGAAGGCCAAGGCACTCCCGGTGTCGGGCGCGTTCGCTCCGCCGTCATCGGTGCCGCAGGTTGGCGCGGGCTGGTATGACGTGCTGACTGCGCCCGGCGTGCGCATCAGCGGTGCGCATCCGTTCATGGATCCGGGCGGCTACCGCGCGCACATGATCTTCGAGCTGGCGCAGGCGCACTATGAAGTGCCGGGCCTGCAGAACGCGCTGCTCCAGCACTACCAGGTCAACGTCGCCGATCCATCCGCTTCCGCGCCGGCGTTGGGGAAGGACTTCAACTTTCAGTTGACGTACGAGCACAACGCGGCGAGGACGGCAACGCAGGACCCGTCCTATCGCTACGCAGCGCTCCCTTCCGAGATCGATCTGTCTCGTGGAGGCGAGTCAGTAGACTCGCCTGTATCGATCACCATTCCCGGTTTGGGCATCCCGGGCAGCGCGACATCAGTCACGATCAAGGCGAGCCGTGTGGAATGGGGCTTGACCATTCCAACGAAGAGCCGCAATCGCGAGACCGCGATCGCCTTCGTCGCCAGCCTGCTCGGTGCTGCCGGGAGCGCGGCGTTGACGGCGAATGGTCCGGCGCCGATGCGTCCCGCGCGGGTCACTCCTCAGGACTTCGACCGCCTGCCGCAGGCGCTGCGGAATCTGACGACGAAGGAGTAGTTACGAGGCGGTGACCACGCCGGGTCCACCAGCGTGCAGCCGCTCCACATGTGCCGATCGGCGCTCGAGCACGGCGCGCTGATTGATATAGCCCTTGTCGGTGATCTCACCACCGTCGATGGACGGTGGATGTTCGAGCACAAGCAGGCGCCTTGGGGCCATCGAAGTGGCGGCAGCGTCGGCATGGAGCGAGGCGAGCGCGGCCTGAAGCCTCGAAAAGACTTCCGCCTCGCCCAGGGTGTGAGTCGCGGCGGCGTTGAGCCAGACCAATGCGCCGACTTCGGTGCGGTCGTGACCGGTGATCACCGCGTCCTGCACCAGCGAGTTGCACGCCGCGATCAGCCGCACGCGGACCGCGCCGGCATGCACCCAGGTGCCTGACTGCAGCTTGAAGTCCTCGGCGACGCGACCATCGAACACCAGGCCCTTGGCCGGATCAGCAGGGTCGAGCAGCCGCATCGCATCGCCGATCTTGTAGAAGCCGTCCTCGTCGAACGCCGCGCGCGTGAGCTCGGCGTTCCGGTAATAGCCGGGCGTCACATTGGGTCCCCGGACACGGACTTCGAGCTTGCTGCCCGAGGGCAGTAGCTTCAACTCGATGCCTGGCGCCGGATTGCCGATCACACCGGCGCGGTCGATCGGAAAGTGGACGATAGCGGCGAGCGGCGCCGTCTCGGTGGCCCCCCATCCCGACAGCAGGACAGTGCGGCCGGTTCGCTCCGGCGGTATCAGTGCGTGAAGACGATCGTAGAGATTCTGCGGCAGTGCGGCGCCAGCGTAGAACATCACGTCGAGTGTCGCGAAGAACGACCGGCGCAGTGCCTCGTCAGACTCGAGGAGTGGCAGCAGCAGATCGTAGCCGCGTGGCACGTTGAAGTAGACCGTCGGCGAGATCTCGCGCAAGTTTCGCGCTGTGGTGGCGATCAGATCCGGTGTCGGCTTGCCGCCATCGATATAGAGCGTCCCGCCGTTGCGCAGGACGATGTTGAACGTGGCATTGCCGCCGAAGGTGTGATTCCACGGCAGCCACTCGCACAGGACCGGCGGCGCATGCTCGAGGAACGGCCACGCCTGCGCCCAGCTCTGTTGATTGGAGCAGAGCATGCGCTGCGTGTTGATCACGCCCTTCGGGGCACCGGTCGATCCCGACGTGAACAGAATTTTCGCAACCGTGTCCGGCCCGATAGCGGCAAAGGCCTCATCGATACGAGCGCGGTTCTCGTGCTCGAGCAGCGCCGTGATCGGGGTTGCCGACGCGCCGACCGCGTCGAGGGCGGGTTGGAACTTCGCCGAATCGTCGGTGAACACCAGTCCGGGCTGGAGCAGCTCGACGATCGCTTTGAGCTTGGCGTGATCGCTCGACAGCATCGAGTAGGCCGGCGAGATCGGCGCGACTGGAATGCCGGCGTGCATCGCGCCGAGCGCGAGCAGCGCATGGTTGACCGAGTTGTCGGACAGGATCGCGACGGGAGTCGATGCGGTCAAGCCGCGGCCCAGCAGAGAGCCGCCGATTCGGCGCACGGCGTCGAGCGCATCGCTGTACGTGACGCGGCGCCAGCCGTCGCCGGAGCGCTCGGCGAGAAACGTGCGGTCCGGCGCCGCAGCCGCCCACTGCACCAGCCACTCGCCGGCGGCCCGTGCGATCGGACGCAGCGGTTCCGGCGATCTCAGGATTTGTGATCCGTCCGCGCGCCGCTCGACCTCTACCTGTGCGGAGGCAAACCTGGGACCCATGACTACGCCGGACATCGCGCCGCGGATTATACGTGCGTCTGGCTGCATAATGTCGGCTATGTCCCGATTCCGCTTCGCTCATATCGCTCTGACGACATCTCTCGCGATGCTGGCGTTCGGCGTCCTGGCCCAGCAGCCGAACATGCCGCTGTCATACGGGGCCTGCGCCAACCTGCAGGGGTTGTCGATTCCAGCGTCAGCGATCGGCCTTCCCACAAACGGCGCGGTCGTGCAGACGGCTGCCGCGGTTGCCGCCTCTGAGCAGGGCAACGTGAACGGTGACTTCTGCAAGGTCGTTGGCATCGTCAAGCCGCAGAACCCGAGCTCGCCGAACCTGGAGTTCGAGGTCAACCTGCCGCAGTCGTGGAACCGCCGCGCGCTGCAGATGGGCGGGGGCGGCTACAACGGCACGCTGGTCACCGGCCTCACCGGCTTCACGCTGCAGCCGGCGAACGTGGACAACCCGCTGAAGCAGGGGTTCGTCACGCTCGGCACCGATGGCGGCCACAAGTCCACGCAAGGATTCGACGGCTCGTTCGCGCTCGATGACGAGGCGCTGCGCAACTTCGGCAAGGAGTCGGTCAAGAAAGGCCATGATGCCGCCATCGCGATCATCAAGAAGGCGTACGGCGGCGCGCCGGAGCGGTTCTATTTCATCGGCGGCTCGCAGGGCGGCCACGAGGCACTTGATGCCGCCGCCCGCTATTCGAATGACTACGACGGCGTCGTCGCGAACTATCCGGCGTACAACGTCACGCTGCTGCATCTGGGATCGCTCAACGTCGGCCGCGCACTCTATGAGGGAGGTGGCGCGGCGTGGATCAATCCGGCCGAGGTGAAGCTGATCACCGACGCCGTCTACGCGAAGTGCGATCCGCTCGACGGTGCCAAGGACGGCCTCATCAGCGATGTCAAGGCGTGCATCAAGGCGTTCGACGTGAAGACACTGCGATGCTCAAACGGATCGGATACCGGCGACGGCTGTCTGTCCGATGCGCAGCTCGCGGCGGTGGCCAAGATCACCAGCGACTACACACCCGGTTTCGCGATCGCCGGCATGGATACGTTCCCGCGCTGGGCGCTGCTCGAAGGCGCGCTGTTCCAGGGCCGATCGAGCTTCGGCCAGGTGCCGCAGCCGTCCAACCCGCTGTCGGGCAAGGAGCCGTTGCTGTATACGGCCGGCGATCAGACCGCCAAGTTCATCATCTCGCGCAATCCCAAGCTCGATACGATGACGTTCGATCCGAAGCAGTATCAGGAGCGCATCAAGGTCGTCGCGTCGATCATGGACGTCAGCGACGTGAGCCTCGAGAAGTTCAAGGCAAAGGGCGGCAAGATCATCATGACCCACGGCACGGTGGACGACTTCATCACGCCGCACAACAGCGAGCTCTATTACCAGCGGCAGGTGAAGCAGTTCGGCAAGTCGGGCGTGGACAGCTTCATGCGCTTCTACATGATTCCCGGCTTCGGCCACGGCTTCGGTCTGTTCAACGCGAAGATCGACAGCCTGAAGGCACTCCAGGAGTGGGTGGAGAAGGGGAAGGCGCCGGCTGGACTGATCGCGACCGACGGCAACCAGAACGCGAACCGTGCGCGGCCACTCTGCGAATGGCCGAAGTTCCCGAAGTTCACCGGCGCGCCGGGCACCGAGAACAACGCGGCCAGTTATACCTGCGCCGAATAGAGCCGATATGGTGTTCATGACACCTGCTACCGAACGCGTCGTAAAGATGGTCGGCCATGCCTGGATTGTCGGGGCCTGTGCCAGCGCGTTTCTCGGCTGGCTTCTTGTTCCGGCCGCATTTCCCGTCGACTACCTCACGCCGGTCGTTGTCGCCGGGCCATTCGTTGGCCTGGTCGCCGGCGGCATCCTCCTTCGTACTCTGAGTACGTAGAGGCTGGCTGCTCCGATGGCCGCGCCTATTTTTGGGCCGGAGGAAGGCGCTTCGTGCGCCTAGGCAGAGCAAGAAGGCTGAGGCCGCCGTCTTTACGATAAAGTTCTCTGTAGCAAGCTCCGCGTGCGATGACCGCCAGGCGGTGGAAACCCGCGTTCTCGTGGCTCGACGTGAAGCTCGGGATGCGCATGATGCGCAAGTACCCGGGTGTCTCGCTGGCCATTGTTTTCGCGCTTGCCATCGGGATTCCGGTGAGCCTCCTGCCGAATCACCTGGCCCAGAGCGCCCTGGGGCAGTCACCGCCATTCGACGAGGGCGAGCGCGTCCTCGGCGTCATCGGCATCGACCAGGACGGCCGGGCCGAGCTTCGCGTCCGCGACTACGAGATCCTGCTGGAGCGGGTCAAAACGTTTGCGTTGCTTGGCGCCGTGAGCCTCACTGAGGTCAACGTGGTGTCTGGCGACGGCTGGTCCGACGGGGAAGCCGCTGCCCTGATGACCGCAACGGTATTCACGCTGGCGCGTGTGCAGCCGATCATGGGACGCGCGCTGCTCGCGGCGGACGAAGTCCCCGGCGCAGCCGACGTAGCCGTCGTCGGTTATAGCTTCTGGCAACGGCGCCTCGGCGGAGCCGACAACGTGGTGGGCACCACGCTCCGCATTGCGGGCGTGCCGACCACGATCGTCGGCGTGATGCCGGAAGGCTTTGCGATGCCGAGCGTCCAGCAGCTCTGGCTGCCACTGCGGGTCCGGTCCACCGACGATGGGAACGGGCTGGGGCCGGGCGTGCGGATATACGGACGGCTCGCCGATGGCGTGTCGGTGGCGCAGGCGCGGGCCGAGCTGAAAGCGGTCCGCTTGCCGACCAGTAAGGAACGCCGTCAAGGCGTTCCGGTAGAGGGCTCCGGCCCGCGGCCCAACGCAATACAAGCCGACGCCGTCGCCTTCTCTGCCGTCGATATCCCGGAGCCGGAGGGTACGCTGGCCTGGATCCTGGCGATCGCGCAGGCGGTGCCGGTCATCGTGCTGCTGATCGCATGTGGCAACGCGGCAATCCTCATCCTGGCGCGGACCGCGACCCGGTGGGGCGAGGTGGCGGTGCGCACCGTACTTGGCGCGAGCCGCGCGCGGATTACAGGGCAGCTCTTCATCGAAACGCTTCTGCTCTCGCTCATCGCCACCGGCATCGGAGTGATCGCGATCGATATCGCTGTGGCACGGCTGGCGCCGCGCTTCCCGTTGCCGTTTTGGTTCGATCCGAACATCACTCCGGTGTTCGCGCTGAAAGCGCTCGGCCTGTCGGTGCTCTGCGCGGTCGTCGCGGGCGTGCTTCCCGCGCTTCGCGCCACCGGCGGGCTGCTTCAGCCCACACTCCAGTCCACCGCGGCGGGCAGGAGCACGCTCCGCCTCGGACGGGTGGCGGGCGCACTGATCGTCATCGAGGTGGGTTTCGCGGTCATCGCGCTGTTCGTTGCCGTCATGGCCTGGCGGCTTTTCCAGCCGAACCCTGACCAGAATACGAAGGCTGCGGACGCCGACCGGTACCTCGTCGCTTCGATTCGCGTCCCCTCGTCCGCCGACCGGTATGTCGTCGGCTCGATTCGCGTCCCCTCGTCTGAGCCGGGAAATGAGGCGCTGCGCGTCCGAATGTCGAGCCTGCAGGAGGAACTCGGCCGCCGGCTGATGATGCAGCCCGGCGTACGGCGGTGGACGTTTTCCGATCAACCGCCGGGGGAGGAGCGGAGCGAACACATCGGGGGTGTGGCGACGTTCGTTGATCCGGGATTCTTTGCCGTGCTCGACGTTTCGGCAGTCGCAGGACGCCTGTTCGACGCGGGAGATGTCTCACGCGACCCGGCGGTGGAGCCTACTGCAGTGATCGTCAACATGAAGTGGCTCGAGCGACGGGGGATGAATCCGCAGAGTGCGATCGGCAGCCGCTTCAAGCTCGACCAGGATCGTGACAGCACGCCCGCACCGTGGAAGGAGATCATCGGGGTCGTGCCGAACATCGAACCGAGCGCAGACCGCGTGTTCGCCGACGGAACCCCGGTCGTGTTCATGACCGCGGCGCCAGGGACGCTGAATCCGATGACGGTGACGATCGACCTCGGCAAAAGTCCCCTGGCGTTTGCGCCAAAGCTGCGTGCTCTCGTCGCCGACGTCGATCCGACAGCCTTCGTGAGCAACGTCGCTGCGTTGGATCACCTTCCGATGCCGGTGAATGTGATCGCCATCGCGTCGAGCATCCTGACCGGACTCTCGCTGCTCGCGATGGCGCTCTCGGCGACCGGGCTCTACGCGCTCATGTCGATGACGGTGGCGCAGCGGCGCCGGGAGTTCGGTATTCGCCTCGCCCTGGGTGGGAGTGCGCGCGGGGTGATGATGACGGTGGCCCGCCGCGCGCTGGTACAGATCGGTATGGGTGTGACGTGGGGCGCCGTCGTGTGGGTGGCTCTCATGTTGTCGGTGCTGAAAGCTGCCCCCGGAACCGAGGCTGCGAAGATGCGCGGGCCATGGCCCTACGTGCTCGGTGCGTCGGTGGTGGTCGTCATCGCGGTCGCGCTGGCCGCCGCGCTGTGGCCCACTCTACGGTACGTCCGCATGCGGCCCGTCGAGACGCTGCGTGTGGACGGGTAGCCGCTGCGGACGCCGAGGCCGGTGAACCGCGCAACGTGCGGGCGAGAGCCGTTGTTGGCCGCGCCTATTGTGGGGCCGGAGGAAGGCGCTTCGTGCCGTTCAGCTCGGCATCGGTCTCGAGGACGTTCTGTCGCGCGACCTGCTCGAAGAACTCCATGTGGCCGTATTTCTCTTTGAGCGCCGGCATCACGGTTTCAAGCACGGCATCCCCGGACTTCCCACGCACCTTCGCGTTCGTGACGAGCGTGTGCAGCGTCTGCAGATAATCACGGAACGCGGTGACGTCCTGCGCATGTCCAACGTCGCCGTGTCCTGGTACGAAGACGTATCCCGCGTGCTGGGCCAGCAGTGCATCGAGCGTGTCGATCCACGGCCGCATCGAGGCGTCAACCAGCGTGGGCAGCATGTCGTGAAACAACAAGTCGCCGGCAAAGACGATCCGGGAATCAGGAATCACGATGATTGAGTCGCCGCCGGTGTGCCCCGGAAAACTCCGCAACTGAATCCGGCGTGAGCCAAGAAACAGATTCGCGCCGTGATCGTAGACGACCGTCGGTGCGACGAATGCTTCAGTGGTGGCTCGTTGCTCAGGCGTGATAGTCGGACCCAGCAGTCTCAGGTTCTCCGTGTGAATCCAGCCGCGCACCTGGCGCTGCGCCAGCACGATCGCGCCGGCGTTGGCAAACACACGGTTCCCCGCAACGTGGTCGAAATGATAGTGGGTGTTGACGACGAATTTCACAGGCAGCGTGGTCCGCGCACGAATCTCAGCGAGCAGCGCTGTGGCGGTGGCCTCGCTCGCGAACGTGTCGATGACCGCAACGCCGTCATCGCCGATCACGAATCCCGCGTTTGCCCACGCGGATGCCACGGCCTTGGCGTTGTCAATCGCCGCCCAGATATTTGGTCCGACCTGCTTCAGCGTGAACGGCGGCTCCACGGATGCCCGTGTGCAGGCGGCGCCGCACAGACCAAGAAGGACTGCGGGAACGGTAAGAAGGCGACGGAGCAGGCCGGGCACGGCCGTTTAGACGGCGCGCACGATGCGATGGACGTCTGGAGTTCAGGATCAGGAGCCGCCGCTGCAGCACTATGTGGGATGGTCAGCGGCGCACCGAGATCGGGCAGTTCGGGGACGTACTTGCGAACCGGATCGTCCAGCGACAGCTTGCCCGCGCGGGCCAGCAGCACCACGGTCGCCCCGGTGAACTGTTTCGAAGCAGCCCAGCTAGTTTCTAGCACGAGCTTTGCTGTACCGCGCGGTGTATCGCGCATCGCGATTGAATACGTTCGGAGACCACAGTCATGGCCACAGCGTCGCCCACCGAAACCACGAAGATCACCCGCGAGAAGTTGATCGACAAGCTCAACGAGGACCTCGCGCGTGAATATCAGGCGGTCATTGCCTATGTCGTGTACTCGCAGGTGCTAAAGGGTGCCGAGTACATGGCCATCGCCGAAGAGCTGAAGATTCACGCCAGCGAAGAGCTCGCGCACGCGCTCACCATCGCCAAGCAGATCGACTACCTGGGCGGCATGCCGACCGTGAAGGCCCTGCCCGTGAAGCAGAGCGACGATGCCCGCGAGATGCTGCGCGCCGATCTCGAAAACGAGAACGCCACCATACGCGCGTATCGCGAGCGGGTCGTGCAGTGCGAGTCGCTGCAGGAGTACGCGCTCGCCGAAGAGATCCGCCAAATCCTGCGCCAGGAGCAGGAGCACCAGATCGACCTGGCGACGGCACTGGGTGAAGATGTGCCGCAGCTCTAAAGACCTGCCTCGACGAGGGCGCGCTCGTAGTCCTCGCGCGTATTGAGATTGCGCAGCGTGCGCAGCTCCGGATCGGCCGTCATTTCCTCGGGTCGCACTCGACGTGTCTTCACGGCCTCGAACAGGAACACCGGCCGCAGCCGATCCTGTGCGAGGAGATCGTCGACCAACGGCAGCGTCGCACGCCCGTACACCGCGGACAGTGGATGCGTGAACCCGTCGATCTCCATGACCGCCACGTCGTAGCCGCGGGAAAGATCGAGCATCTGACGGACGAAGTTGGGTACCAGAAGCGGCACATCGCAGCTTGTGACGTACGCCCTCTCCACGTCCTCCGGCAGCGCTTTCAGTCCGGCGCGAAGTCCTTCGAGTGGCCCGCGCGCCTCGCGTTCGTCGCGGGCGATGATCACGTCGCCCGGGAGTGCTGGCAGTTCCTGATCGAGGGCCGCGACTACCACCATCGGCGACACGACTTCTCCCAGTAACCGCACGACGCGCTGCAGCATCGTCTCGGATCCAAACGGCAGCAGCGCTTTCGGTGACCCCATGCGCGTGGACTTGCCGCCGCACAGCACGATGCCAGCCTCGGCCATTCCTTTCATCTTAGGGCCTCAGCAGTACACATGGCACCGCGCGTGCAGTAGCTTTCGGCGTGATGAGCGTTCTGAGGAGAAACACAGTGAGCAAACACTTTACGGGCCTCTCTGCCTTGATTGTCGTTGCGGCGTTGAGTGGCGCCTGCGCCAACACCGTGCGCGGTGTGAAGCAGGATACAGAAAAGGTGGCCGAGAAGACCTCTGCGGCGACCAACACTGTTGACGTCAAGTCCGCGTTGATCGCTGATGGCCGCGTCGACGCAAGTGGCATCAATGTCGATACGAATGCGCAGACGAAGACGGTGGTGCTCAAGGGGACGGTGCCGACTGCCGAGCAGAAGACGGCGGCTGAAGCGATCGCCCACGACAAGGC